>MDSW01025933.1_pt1 | contig 27870 bp, 16 predicted proteins | sample 811171 | NCBI WGS metagenome assembly MDSW01 (sample SAMN05326641, study PRJNA326480) | marine metagenome | isolation source: seawater | place: Atlantic Ocean: North West | collected 2012 | reverse complement strand
TGTTTTACGTAGGTTGCTGGAATATTGATGCCTACATGTATGATGAAATGTTTACGAACACAATTGCATCACATCTGGGTGAAACTTTCACAATAGGTGATTCACAGAGCTGCGTACCTATTGATAGTGATGGCGATGGAACACCAGATGGTCAAGACGCTTTCCCAACTAACCCTACACAATGGAGTGACACCGATGGTGACGGATATGGAGATAATGCAAGCGGTGTAAACGGCGATGCTTTCCCAGACGATCCTAACGAATGGATGGATTCAGATGGTGATGGTATTGGCGATAATGCTGGTATCTGTATACCTGATTGTTCAGGATCTGTATGTGGTGATGATGGTTGCGGCGGAACTTGTGGTAATTGCGGTGAAAATCAAACTTGTGAAAGTGGAATTTGTGCTGATGTTATTGTTGACTGTGCTGGCGTTCCAAATGGAAATGCCGTGATCGATGCATGTGGCGTTTGTAATGGCGACGGTAGTACCTGTCCAGACGACAATGGAAACAATACCGGTAACCAAACAATCGAACCCGCTGAACCATGTCCTGAAGATGAATTTGTAATCGGAAATGCATGTATCCCATGTCCGGTTGGTACAACCAATGAGGCTGGAGATGATCCTGCTGGTGCAGACACCATGTGTGATGTCGAAGAAGATGATACACAAGGGAATGAAACTGAGGAAGATTCTGTTTCATCTGAAGGTCTTGGTGGATTACCTGGCTTCCCTGCCACGCTTGCCTTCATGGCAATGATGGGTGCAGCGATCATGATTGGTCGAAAGAAAGTTGAGTGAATCAAGCACAATTTGGGCATGATTCTCCAATGACATAGAGAGGAGAGGCTTGTTCTTCCGCAGTCAAAGGCTCGCGGCATGCAAAGCAAAGTGCTGCATCTGTTTCTTCCAGATCTGGATTCAAACAAACCCGGTGGTCAAACACAAAACAATCACCATCCCAATGGTCCCCACCAACATCCTCAAAATATTTGAGAATACCACCATCAAGTTGGTAGACTTCTTTGAAACCATGATTGAGCATGACAACACTTGCCTTTTCACAACGTACACCACCAGTACAATACATGACTACAGGCTGATCTTTCATTTTTTCAGGAAGTTCTTGAATGGCTTGAGGGAAATCTGTGAACGCTTGCAAATTGAGATCGATCGCATTGGAAAATTTCCCAAATTTGGTCTCATAATCATTCCTTGTATCAAGGACAGTAAACCGTTTTTTCTCATCAAACCATTGTTTTAGGACAGTAGGCTTAATTGCAGGTCCGGTAAACTCACTTGGTTTAACTTCATCATTTCTGAGTGTGATAATCTCTTTCTTCAATCGCACTAACATTCTCGTAAACGGCTGATGATCTGAAAAACTAGACTTGACATCAAAGGATTGAAATCGAGAATCCTCCCCAAGATAAGCAAAAAAAGCATCACAGGAGTTTGATTCTCCCGCAATGAAGATATTGATACCTTCAGGAGCAAGCAAGATAGTTCCTTTCAAATCAAGTTCAAGACATTTACTTAGCATCGGTTGGCGTAAATCATCACGATCTGGCAGGTCAACAAAACGATATGCAGTCATGTTGACAATTTGACCCATGTGTTGGGCTTTTACGTCTTATACTTCAATGACTCGTTTCAAACAACGCCTTGTGCGAGCATCGACTCAGCTATCTTCAGGAACCCAGCGACGTTGGCACCAAACACGTAATCTCCTTCTCTGCCATATTTTTTGGCGGTTTCATACGCATTTTTGTGAATGTTGACCATAATGTCATTCAATCTTTGATCAACTTCTTCTCGTGTCCAATTTAATCGAAGTGAATTTTGTGACATTTCCAAACCTGATGTTGCTACACCTCCTGCATTGCTGGCTTTACCAGGTGCGAAGAGTACCTTTTCTTTGAGGAAAACCTCTACTGCTTCTGGAGTACATGGCATATTTGCTCCTTCTGCGACTGCTGTGACCGAGTTAGACACCAAATTTGCAGCGTCGGCACCGTTTAACTCATTTTGAGTAGCACAAGGAAGGGCGACATCGACGTTTACGCTCCACAATGGATTGTGGTCAAGATTACGATCAACGGCCGTATATTGGGCGCTTGGGAATTGGTCAGCATATTCGCTAATCCGACCTCGTCGATTATTTTTCAAATCCATTACCCATTCAAGTTTGGCGCGGTCGATCCCATCCGGGTCGTAAACAAAACCACCAGAATCTGACAATGTGACCACTTTACCACCCAAATCGAGTACCTTCTCGGCCGCAAATTGTGCAACATTTCCACTTCCAGAAATAGATACATTGGCACCTTCGAAAGATTTCCCTTTCGCAGAAAGCATTTCCCTTGCAAAATAAACCAAACCGTAACCGGTAGCTTCGGGACGAATTAGAGACCCACCATATGACATACCTTTTCCGGTAAGGACACCTTCGAATTCATTTTGCAATTTTTTGTACATGCCAAACATGTATCCTATTTCTCGTCCCCCTACTCCAATATCCCCGGCAGGAACATCGCAGTTAGCTCCGATATGGCGCCATAATTCCATCATAAATGATTGACAAAAACGCATGACTTCTTGGTCTGATTTTCCCTTTGGGTCAAAATCAGAACCTCCTTTTCCTCCTCCCATTGGCAATCCTGTAAGGCTGTTTTTGAAAATCTGCTCAAATGCTAAGAATTTCAAGATTGAGGCATTCACGCTTGGATGAAATCGAAGTCCACCCTTGTAAGGTCCAATGGCACCATTAAACTGAATTCTAAAGCCGCGATTGACATGGGTATTTCCCTCATCATCAACCCAAGGAACTCGAAATTGAATCATTCTTTCTGGTTCAACGATCCTTGATACAATACCGGCATCAATATACTCTGGATGTGCTTCCAACACTGGCTCTAGGGATTCTAACACTTCCCATACTGCTTGATGAAACTCAGGCTGGTCGGGATCTCTTCGCTTGACAGATTGGAATACTTTTTCTACGATGCTCATATTAGGGCCTCTGATTTGAGCATGCGAATTAAAATCCGCTTCTAAGTGTTACCTACAGAATCTCTGCTCCCGGTTCATTGTTAGAGAATACAAGTATAGGGGGCGAAAATACCGCGTATACTCTTGTAATACATTTTGTCATCAAATGTAATACATTTATATGCTACCTTGTGTACCAGTGGATAAGGAGGAACCGGAATGAGCGCCCCAAGCAGCCTTGTATCATTGCGTATTACAGACGAAGAATTGGCATTGCTTGATGCACGAATCGGCATCGAAGGCGCTCGTAATCGAAGCGATGTTATTCGGATGGCGATACGCGATTATCTACATGAACAACCTCTCCTCCAAGATTTGGACCAAGTAAAAGTTACCATTGGACGAAAAATGAAACTTTGGCTGGCCCAATTGTATGAAACTCAAGGAATTACGGCACAAATTGCTGCTCAACAAGGATTGCAATCCTTCGTTAGAGAAATGATAGAAGAGGATGTTAGACTTAGTGAAGCTTTAGCAAAATCCATTGATGATTCACGTAACCAAACAATGGCAAATAAGGATTTCAAACAATAAATGGTGAGAGCGAGAGAGGGGATGGGATGAACTGGAAGAAGGATGATCATCGATTGAATTCTTCCGACCTCGAAGCCGATGTGTCGCCCGGTCACTTCGGATTTTCTGCGCTATTACGCCGGGCAATTCTCGCACGACAAAGCGAGAAAAATGTCTCCTCGTCAGGAGAAGAATGGCGGGGAGACTCAGATTCCACACCAGCGAGTTAGTTGATGGAACACAACCCGCACCCGGACCCCCACATGCCGGGTGCCATAATCTCAACTGCGGATGCTTTTCTATCCTCAATCCTTTAGGAGTCTCGCCAATGAGTGATTGATATGCGCATGCCATCATCTACTCGTTGGCTTGCCCATGAACAACCTCGACAAGGTCAAATCGAAATGATTGATGACGCATTGGAATCATTACAAGAAGGGAAGATTTTCTTAGCCGCCGCGCCAACTGGTATTGGGAAAACAGCAGCTGCACTAGCATCTTGTATTGATTTTGCTTCACAAGATAATTTTCAATCAACGATTATGTTTCTCACAGGAAAACAATCACAGCATCGAATTGTTATCGACACTATCCGATTGATTAACAATCGTTTACCAGAAAATCAGAGAAAAATTTTGGTCGTTGATTTGATTGGAAGAGATAGTATGTGTAAAAACCTTGACAGGTTTCAAGGCATCTGTCAATGTGAAGGAGATGGATTCAGCACCCCAAAAAATATCGATGATTTGCGGAAAGAAGTTCGTAACTTTATCCTCGCCTACCCAAGGCACGTTGATGAAACCATCTCGATGGCAAGAAAAATCAATGTTTGTCCTTGGAGAGCAGCGAGAATGGCTGTCGGTGCTTCAACCGTTGTTGTTTGTGATTACAACCACTTGTTTATCGATGGTGTTAGAGAAGCATCTCTTCCTTCAATGGGTTTAACCCTGGAGCAGACGATTATCATCGTGGATGAAGCTCACAACCTTCCAGACCGAGTTCGCATGGGTCTAGAACGGAGTATCACACCAACAATCGTTCGAAATGCATCTTTCGAGTTGGAGGAAATGCAGGATATGCTCAAGGATAGCAGTGATGAAAAAGAGGGAGAGTTCCTGATACAACACAAGTGGGCATTAGAAGTTTCAAAGGATTTACGAGTAAGGATAACCCAAGCCTTCCAAAAATATCTCAATAAGTTAGAAGATGTTGACGAGTATTCTATTGATGCTGATAATCTTATCCAAATATTTCAAACATCCATTGATGCTATTCAGGCTAAAGGAATTCAGGAGAATTTACAGGGTGATCATGCAGTATTTCGCCCCCATCCAAAAGAAGCATTATTCTTCTTTACCGATTTGCTAGCGGCTAACTCGGTTTCTTCATCTGAAGAGCAAGATGAAAAAGAACAAGATGCACACAAAGTTTCTGGAGCCATCGAAATATTACAACGATTTACTGGCTCTACCGCACTTAGCGTGGTGTTTGATGGAGGTGGAAGGGATGGTCGTATTAGATTGCGGTTACTCGATCCAGGATTGGTAGCAGGACCAATATTCGCCAAGTGCAGGGGCGCTATGCTTATGTCCGGCACTTTACATCCTCCGAAGATGTATGCAGATCTATTAGGAATCTCGGAATCAAATGCGCACATGAAAGCCTATGAATCACCATTTGCTAAAGAAAGGAGGCCTGTTCTCGTAGCAGGAGATGTTACAACTGAGTACAAATCAAGAAGTGAACAGAATACGATAAAGATGCGAGAACATATCCAAGAAGTCATCAATCAATGTACGGGTCATATCGCTGTTTTTGCACCATCATATTTCTTATTAGAAGATTTGATGGATGGTGCATGGTTCCAAAATGTAAGACCGGTCGTAGAGAATAGAGACTGGACAAAAAATGATGTCGATGAATTGGTACTAAGACTTCGTGAATTGAAAGATTCACCTCAGAGACGAATGATTGCAGGAGTTTTTGGAGGAAGGTTGAGTGAAGGTGTTGATTACCACGGTGGATTACTTGACGCCGTTATATGCGTGGGCATTCCAAATCCTCCCCCGTCAGCGTATCAAAATGCTTTGAAAGATTATATGACAACTAGATTTGGTAAAGAAAATTCTTGGAGATATGCTTCAACTCAACCAGCCGTCAATGCCATTTTACAAGCCATGGGGAGACCAATTCGTGCAATGGGAGATAGAGCATTGATTCTTCTACTTGACAAAAGGATAGAGAAATATAACTACAGCCGTTGTTTTCCTCAAGATATTCGATTCAATCATACTTCGGGGCCATCTTCAACAGGTCGCTTTGCGAGAAGATTTTTCACCAAGGTCGTACAAACTCAAGAAAAGTGAAAGATTGAAATCTGTCAGATACTTGAATAGAATATGGCCGATGATTCTGATTTGGAAGAGGAAACAAAATACGAACCGTTTGGGCTTGAAGAACTCCCCTCTTTCGCACATGAGGTATTTAATCAACAGGCCACACATCTACACGAGGTCATGGACCGTCACACTGCAGTCTTGGTTGAGGCCGGAAAGTTACCCGAAACTCATCTTGCGAGTATTGATCCTCAAAGAAAATTAGTCTGGATGATTGAAGAACTAAATGGTAATATTACAGAAAATGCCATCAAAATTCCATTACATGGTGCTGAACCTGACAACATTTCATGGCATGTTCAGCGTCAAACTAATGGTTCTCGACTTCTCCTGAAAGTTGAAGAAATTTTTACTAGAGAATTTGATATTCCAGCAAGTATTGAATCAGAGGATGTAAAACTGATTGATGGGATACTCGAAATCAGATTAACTGAATAATTACTCTTGCGTAACAGCGCCTTTCAGTTCACCAATAACTCTTGTGAGGGCTTCTTGAGCTTGCACCTTGTGACTGTTGTCCATTTCGTTACGGCTGTATCTTGCTTCTTCAAATGTAGAATCCAAGGCTCTGATACTTTCTTCGGAAATAGGTAAAGCCTTACGTACTGCCATTTCAAATTCTCTTACGGTTTCAAAGTCCCTGCGTAGGAAGCCTTGTTTCATCAATTCAAGACACAAACTCTCATAGCAATTGAAAATTGATTCTCTAATTGAATCTCCAGCAGCAAGCAATTCTGCCGTGTAACTGAATATATCTGCAAATTGCTTAATTTGCTCTGCTCGTTTTCTACGAATTGAAACGACATATACTCCTGCGATAATTCCGACGATTACCACAACATAGAGCCATAAAGGCACCTCCATTGGTGGTTCTGCATCTACGTATGGAATCTGACCAAATGCACCATCTTGACCTAAATCAAACATTGAGGAATTTGTTAGAACCGAAAATTCTCCAAACTGGTTGTTCACGACGAATTCTAAGCCCAGACGACCATAGGTTGCATAATCACCGTATGGTGGGTCAGCATTAAACTCAAATAGAGCCATACCGTTACCATCGGTGCTAATGGTGACATCATCAAGTAATGTATCATTCTCCTGGAACAGGAATACACTTACAGAAAGACCCGGCAATCCAAGATCGGTATCATTGGCGATAATTCGAACACTACCTCTCACACTTTCTTGTTCATTTTCAACAATTTCCTCGACATTAAATTCAAATCTTGCATCGACTTGCAAGAAGAAGGATTGAGAAACATTATCTGCACTATTGAAGTAATCACTGTCTTTGCCTTCATATTCGATAACAACGAAATTAATTCCCGGAGTCATCCATGGAGGTGCGGTTGCTTCAATGGTGAAGAAAGCACCGTCCCAAGATACATCTGTGATATCGATACAACGGGCTCCAGCTAATTCAACTTTGCAACCTGAACCATTACCCATGGTAAAGTTACCAGAGTTCAAAATCATATTTTCACCGCCTCTTTCCAACAATTGGCCAGTAATTACAATATTTTCTATACCATCACTCCTTACTGCGACATCTGTTGTTTCTTTGATTGTCAAGACGACATCCGAGTAAACGATGACTTCTTTGGTTACATTCACTGGAAGATGTCCAACACTACCGTTGAATAAGACTTTGATAACGTGGGTTCCTCTGACCATATCCATTGTAGCAGGGAGAGAGGCTGTCCAGCCGCCATCACTATCTGTTAACGCAACTCTCATGAATTCATCATCCAGGAATATCTCGACCGTTAAGGCTTGTAATCCCTTATCGTCATCATCTAAATCATAAAGCCGACCATTGAAGTTCCATCGCTCTCCTCTTGTGATCGTAGTATCCGAATCAAATTCCAAGTCAAGGCCACTTCGATGCGCCAGCAAAAATGTCGTACTTGTGGTACCAAATCGATACCAACCTTGAGCAGGGACTTCGACCACGAGTGTGTTCAATCCGTCTTGGAACCGATCATCTACCAACCAGTTCACCAAATATCCTCCAGTATTGTTGGATGTTCCGTTACCAATAGGTAGACCCTCAACTAACAATGAAACATCTATCGAAGAAACGGGTTGTAGGAGATTATCAGATACTGTTCCATTGATGGTTACTTCATCACCAACTGCCATAGCCTCAGGCAAGGTAACGGTGACAATAACCGGCGAGAATACATTCCAAGTCGACACTGTATCTGATGCAAGATAAAACCCGGAGGCGTTGTAGATAATATCAAAGAGGTTAGGACCAAGTATTGCATCACTTGGAAGATAATAGTTCAAGGAGAAACGACCATTTCCATCTGTAGTGGTGGTAGTTAGAGAAATATCTGTTCCATTTTCCCTTAACAAAATAGTTTGTCCAGCCAATGGAGTATCCATTATATCGACCAACACTCCATTAATTGTGAAGGTAGTTTCCCTATCAGCCTCTCCGCCAAGAACATCGAGATTAATCTCAGTAGGGACTGTCACATTGAATCCTGAAGAGTTCGTATCGGGGAGATAATATTCTGCGTTAAATTGAGAACCTGAACCTATTGGATCGACCCAATTTTGTCCTCCTTCAAACCGGACTTCGGCATTATGTAAACCAGCAGAACTGGAAATAGGCATTACATATTCTAGAGAAAAGGCACCTGTAGCATCGTCACAAAGAGTCGTCGAAACCGGACTTCCATCAACATAAAGAATAACTTCACCACATTTGGGAACACCATCTTCTTGCAAAATTCCACCAAGCTCATCAACCAGTGTTCCGTTAACGAACAACCTTTCACCAACTACAAACATGTCGGAAATCGATTCAATAGTAATATTGGTTGCTGCAAGTACAATGAAAGAAATGGAAGCATTAACTCCGATAATTCCATCGCTAACATCAATTCCATCATAACTTGCATTAATGTAAGCAATGCCTGGACTCATATCGGTTGGAATTGGAATGAAAACGGTAAGCGTCCCGTTGTCGGCGATGGTTTGGAACTCTTGGAAAATATCTGTTCCAAAGAGGCTAATGTTGACATCTTGACTTCCCATTGTGGCAGCCGTATTATCTGTTAATTCTACGGTTACCTGAAGATTTTCTCCACGTACTACCCTGTAAGTTACAGATGGTTGTCCGTTATCTTCAATTGGTTCGATAAAACGCAATCGGGAAAATCCTCTTGAATCAAATGTTGCATCATCTGTCGAACCCACGTAATGGAGACTGTTTGAGGTAGGTGTGAAACTGGCATCGATAGTGTGGGTTCCACGTTCAAAATTATTGTCCAGAGTGATGGTTACCTTCCAAGTAGAGTTTTCTTGAACTGTGCCGTTTGATGTAGAGAAACCTACGGTATCACCATTGATTCTTACATCGATTAAAGCTGAAAGTGCATTTCCTTGTAACGTCGTAAGATTTGAACCATTGTCACTGGTTATGGTTCCGGTGATGTTGAATGTTTCTCCGGCAATTGGATTTGCAAGAATTGGACTATCGATAATTAAGATAGTATTCGAACGGATTTCAATGTTAGTAAGGTTAGAAACAGTTCCAACTAAGAAAGCACCTGGATTGTCAGAAAAGGTGAATTGTACGATTACAGGTCCAAGTTTTTGGTCAAAGGGAACAGTGTAGGATACGTTTGCCCATCCTTGCCCATCAGTTGTTATTGGAGATAACAAATCATCACCAAATTGGATCTGTACATCAAATCCAGATAGTATCGCATCGTTATCTGAAGACTCAACAAGTTGTGAGGTGAGATTAATCACACCATTCCGGAGTACAATTTGTGGATTAATCGGCGAGATCTGAGTAATTTCGGTAGTTCCAAGCACTGTGACGGCTTCATTTCCGGTTTCAGTGAGATAGAAAGCAGATGAACCATCAACGACTGTAATGACAAGTTGCTGAATCCCTTTATCGGTTCCATCATTATTGACATCGGTTGGAACTGAAAAATTGAAGGTTCCTGAAGCATTCGTTTGAAGGTTTTCAATGAGTAATTCTGCATCGTTACCCAACCAAAACACATCAATTTGAACTGGCTCAATCAGGTCTTGCCCACCTGCATCTTGAATCTGTCCTGCTATGATGAAATTCGTATCGGCTATGATTGGATTGTCAACGTAATCAATTACAATGTTTGAGCCAACTTGTATCGTCAAGTTAAGATCAGTTGAATTTCCAAGGCGCCATGAATCCCCCGGATTGAGTGTTGAAACCACGCTGTCATCGGCAACTTCCATACGGACTGTGTAAAACCCAGGAGATAGTAAAGACGGTGTCCAATCAAAAGTAGCGTTTCCTTCGGCGTCTGTGATGGCTGAACCAATGCTTGTGTTGGCGCCTCCATAATCAAATATGTATTCCACAGAAACACCTGCCAAACCTGTTTCCGTATCTTGTACATCAGAAACAGTTGCTGTAAACGTAATTTGGTTATCCATTTCTACAATCGCTTGAGGACTTTCGGTACGAACCAGGTAATCTGAAATGATACCCATCGAGAAACCTTCAGGATCATTTTCAAGCCAATTATAGTATAATCCATTTCCGTCTGGAGAGACGAAATTCAAGATAATTTGCACATCGTAAACTCCTGATGGCACATTGGGTGCTATCAACGAAATATTGAATGTTCCGTTCGTAGGGTCAAGGGCAACATCTTGGTTACCAATCTGTATTGGGGCTCCGTTTGAATCGGTCAATTCAATAGACATGGAGGTTTGATTATTGACAAGTCGAGTGTTATGAATGGGATCATAAATATCTCCGGTCAAATACGTAGTATTTCCGAAGTAAGTCCAATCATCGGCTAAAGTAATGTTCAATGCAACTTCAGCAGTAACTCTTAACGAAAAAGATTGAGAAGAGGTCGTAAAGTTAACCGAACCATTGAAATTAATTTCCAAAGGATAGTCATCTGCTATCGTATTTGCATCAATAACAAAATTGCTTTCGAGTAATTTCGTTGCTGGGTTGGAAAAGGTTTCCACCCAAGACCCATTAAAGTCTAGGCTATAATTACCAGATTGATTAAATTCAACTGTAGAACCTAAATGATCGCTGACTTGGATTTGGATGGACGTAGGATCTCCACGTGTCTGAGCACCAGAAAGTATCTCAAAGGAAAGAACACCTTTCAGCCTCCAATCAAGTGCAGTCAAACTAGATTCCGAATCGGTTGCTTCTCCCTGATCGGGATAGAACACCAACTCAATTTCAATCTCTCCCGCAGGCATGGGGAAGTTAGGATCGAGAGGATGTATGTGATTAAAAGCGCCGGCTACGGATATGTTAAACACCTCTCGATAGAGAATATCAATTCCTTTTTGTCTCATTCCAAGAGAGAGAAAACCGGGGATTGCAACAGGAGATATCCCTTCTGTAACAGCCGTACCATTCACGTAGATATTTTCACCAATAACCAGAGTTTCATTTTCAGCCCCAGGACCTTGAACGGTTGCCGTTAGATTTGGTGCTTGCCGGATGTCAAGTAAAATTGTAGCAGTAGATGGACGCAAATGGAATACAGGCGATGGAATAAGTTGGCTATCATCTTGCCAACCGGCAAAGGTGAGAGTTGCCGTTTCATTTCTCTGAGTTTCAGTTGCGTCAAGGACAATAGCAATTTCCCAAGCACCGGTTGAAGATACAGGTGCATTCCAAGTATTTGACCCATTTACCTGTGAATTAAAGGTGATTACAACTTCTAATCCTGTTGTGAAATTTGCAGGGAAATCATCACTCGCCATCTGCAACATACCGCTTAGAGTAGTAGAAGCACCTGCTCCAAGAATCGGCTGATAGGGGTCGTTAGGAGAGGTATGTGTTATGTTTGAATCATCGGTAAGATTGATGAAAGGATCAAGGGTAATGGTTCCCAAATTCACATAGCCATTTCTTTCATGATAAACGACAATATTCATGAAACCAGGTGCGCCAACAGCATTTATCGTTCCTCGAATATCAAACTGACCTTGACCAGTAGTAATTGTAGAGCCAAAACGACCTTCAAAACTTGTTGGAGAAACATCCTCAATATCATCTGGACTCACAACGAATCCAAGAAGAGAGATATCTTCAACACCTGTGTTATTACTTGAGAATACCAAATTACCACTGATTTCTACCTCAGTTGAACCATCTCGCTCATATGAGGTAGGCGACCATGTTAGATTGTTAATTTGGACCTCTTCTGGTACTGGGCAAGGGTCGAAAGGCACCCATCCTAATTCATCACCATTATTGAGAACTAATCTCGCTTCTGCCCAATATGCAAAATTTTCTCCGCTTACTTCGAAACCTGTACCTGTCCACGAACCACCACGGTAACCGTTTACAACCCTTGCAGGTATGCCTGCCAATCTTGACATCATTACGAAAAGGCTCACAAATTGTGTACATGTTCCTTCTTGATATTGACCGATCATCAATGTAGCTAAATCTTCACCTGCAACCACGTTAAAATCAGGAATACCATTGTAATTGATTTTGTAAGTGGTATTCTGTAAATGGTTCTTAATGGCTTGTAACTTCTCAAATGCATTGGCTGCGCCAACGATAGCATCTTGGGTCTCGTTCAATACGATTGAGTGAGGGTGCAGCGGATCCGTCATTGTAGATGGTACCACCAATTCATATGGACTCAATGTCGAAGGTTGGGTATTAACCGCGTTTGTTCCCCAATCAAAGTCATGTTCTACTTCATCAACAGTGATTAAATCAATGGATCCACTTCTTACGGTATAGACATGAGTATCATTCGTTCTGTTAATGACATTTGTTGCGGAATCAGTCCATGATATCTCCTCAGCATAAGCGGAAAGTGGAAGAGAATTACCTGATGTGACTGGTGTGTTGTAATCAATTTGCCAAGTGATGGTAGAATCGGTGAATGCTCCATCAGCCAAATTTGTGGAATTTGTGTAAGTAGATGTGATTGTTTGCTCAACATGCATGTCCTTTTCTAAACCAAAACCACTACCCGTGTACTTGTCGTACGTGTTTAATCTCCAGTGATGCGTATATGTGGAGTCTGGAGTACCTCCCGAGGCATTCGCCCAGAAGATAATTTGATTCTCAACAACATCATCAGTGGGATCAAAAGGGTCAAAGCCGGAATTTTCACAAAGATCTGGAGGCGGGCATTCCGCTCCATCCATCATTCCTCCGCCATCTGTGTCAGGATTTGTCCAATCAGTGCCAGTTAGATTTTCATAGGTATCAGATAATCCATCTCCATCAAAATCTGAGGGTTGAATATCGTCTGCAGGATTATCTTGAGGATTAGTTCCATCAAAATATTCTTGACGATCCTCTATACCCCCTGAATCAGAATCTTTTACATCGAAGTCGGTTAGCCATGGATCAGTTGCTCCGGGAGGATTGAACAGACCAATGTATGTGAGTTCACATCCGGTCGTATTTTCAAAATAATTGTTTAAACCATCCTTGTCAGTATCTAGGGCATTATCACAAGCTATAGTCGCGTTCGTATTATCTTCGATGATTTCTTCGAAGTCTGTTTTACCATCATCGTCCGTATCTGCATCATTGGGGAGAGTCCCGTATACCAGCACTTCTTGCCAATCTGCAAGTCCATCACCATCTGAATCTTCAAAATCATCGTCACAATATGCAGGAAAACTTCCACTTAATGCATCATGACACCATGAACCATTTCTGTGTTCAACAGCAATCGGTTCAGTAGGAGGAGAAATAGAAACGCCACGAAGTGTTAATCCCTGAACCGAAGTGTATCCAAACTCGGTATATGAAAATGAATCGTTATAATATGCAATTCCTCCAGAAGGATTGAAGCCACTCGTATCTAAAACCTCGAGTATGTTTACTCCTGGAGTGTATGCCGAGGTTGTGGTTACGAAATTTATGTATGAATCACAAGCATCAGTAAAGCCCATGTAAAGAGAGGAATTTGCATTCGATGGTTGTCCGCCGACGAGGAAAGTACTGTACTCGAGCGTGTCATTGACACCACCATAATCTGAGTCTGAAACATTCCAAAATGTGCAAGAGTTATTCTCTACGTAATCAAAAATTCCATCTTTATCAGTATCTTCTCCACTCTCTGGCCTTGTGGGATCGGTCTCGCCTGGATCTACTTCACCATTGCAATTGAGATCCTCCTCATCATCAAGAAGGCCATCTCCATCCGTATCTTGTAAACGAGGGTTGCTTTTTTGAGGAGGGTTTCCATATGAAGCGTTTAATTCAATCCAATCAGAACAATTATCTGAATCAGTATCCACTTCCGTTGGATCTGTTTTGTTATCCCTTTCCTGACCATCAAGCAAGCCATCATTATCTGAATCTGGATCCATTGCATCTGTTTCTGTAATTCCGTCAACTTCCGCTACAAAATTAGTACATCCACCTAACGGGTCACATGTAAAGGTGTCAGTAACCTCAGGAACAACACAATTGTTACTCCCACCATCACAACTGGTATCCCAAGATGGATTGATGTATTCTGCTATGTTTTCTAACCCGTCACCATCTTTGTCACCAAATGCTCCTTCTGAGCCATTTCTATCAGTAGGATCGAGGCCTATACGCCATTCATATTCATCGTTCATCCCATCTCCATCTGAATCCCGACCATCTGGATCTTCATCGATTAAACCATCACCATCGTCATCATCACTGTTGCAATCCTTATCGCCATCACCATTATCGAGACCATCGCCATCAGTATCACCATCATTTTCGTCAACCTTTCCGTCGCCATCATTGTCCAAACCGTCTGCGCAAATGTTTCCAGGTGGATCTTCATCGCAAAAAAATCCCCCAGAATTAGGGCAATCATGAGTGTCAATCGCTGAGGAGAAAGATACGGCTTCTTCATTCCAGTTTGATACCGGAATCATACCACTATACCAGACGCCTTGATCGAGTACATTTGGTGTTGCAGGATTATCCCAGTTAGCAGGCATACTGTAATTATATTCAAACCAATTTTTTACCCCATCGTTATCGGAATCATCTGATAAGGGATTGTCTGTATTTGAAGGGTCCATGCCGTAAGTCCATTCATAGCCATCAGGCAATCCGTCTCCATCAAAATCCCAATCACTATCACTCAGTCCTAGAATATACTCTAGTCCCAAAGGCATACCATCATTGTCATTGTCAGCGGAACTAGCATTTGCATGCATAGCACCAAGTTCAATAGCTGAAAATAATGATAAAACCATCAAAATGACAAGGCTTAACGATTTTTTTTGATGCAGTGTTTGAGCACGTTGAAGACCAATCATAGATTGCTTACCTTGACCTAGCATACGCTACCCTCGTAATGTAGCGGTAGGAAACATAGCACTTAAGCAAAATGGAACATTGTTCATACAAAAAAACGACTAAAATCACAGATCTTCTAGTTCTTCAATTAGTTCCAGGTCATCATCAAAATCATCCTCAGTTTCGATTGGAGGAGGTATGTCAAGTGATTTTTCTTCTTCTTCAGAATCAATTGGATCAAGTTCTTCTTCCCAAACAGCCATTCCAGATGTTGATTGAGCACCTTTTCTGTAAATAGCAATAAACAGAACTAGAGCCAAGCCAAAATACAATCCAATAGTTGGTGTGCTAGGGTTTAGCACTTGACTTGAAACACAATTGAAGAAGCCATCGCATGTCGTTGCAAATTTAAAGCGCTCTTCTTGTTTGAACTCTAACGGATATGGTACTTCCTCATCCATTGGAGTAACTTCAAACTCAACCGTGAGTTCCTCGCCTGTCCTTATTGATTCCGGGGAGGTGAAATCCATGGTAAATTCATCTTGAGAGAATGCTGGAACGGTTAGGATTACGAAGTTCGCTCCGATTTGGACATTGTTTGTCTTCATTTTCACATCCCATCCAGAAGGTGCTGAAGCAGTAATCACAATATCAAGAGGTATGTTGTTGTTGTTTTTCACTAAATATTCTATGCTTTTTGTTTGAGATGGCAGGAATGCAGAGGTCGATGTCTTCTGTTGTACAATGATATTATTTGGTGTAACGATTTCTTCGATTTTTATTATCAATGGCAAATCGAAATATCGCAATTCTTCATCGTCATCTACTACTTCTTCTTTGATACGAAGGTAAATCGTGTGATTGCCAGCCTCGATTTGCCCATTGATTTGAACATTCATCTCTATCTCAAATGTCTGATTTGCCCCAAGTGTGGCAACGATGGCATTGCTGCCGTTACTATCGGTAATTTCAAAATTCCATGCAGCATATGCAGGATTTACTTCAGTATTCTCGTCCAATCTTGCAGGATTGACAATCATCCATCGTCTTTCTCCAATTTCATCTGTAGAATCTGTAATTCTGATATCAAAGGTTGCTGAATCTGTTGGAGAGATAGGGCCTATTGTACCTAAGTCACCTCCATCTGAATCTGCAAATACTTCAGCGAGAATGCCAAATGTTCGATGAACGGTGAAGAAAAACTCTGCTTTTCTATCACTGTCACCCCTGCTGTATATCTCTCCATTTATCATGGTAATATCTGCATCATCACGAGAGGAGGGAGGCGTCACTTCAACTTTCATCGTAAGGATTTCATGACTTGCAATGTCTGGTGTCACATATTCACCAGTATCTGCATCAAACAAAGACGCTCCAGTAGTGTTGTCGAAGACATTATAGCGCCACCCATCTTCTATAATATCCAATTCAATTCGAAAAGTATCTGTGTCGAATCCTGCGTTGTATACGTCCATGAAATAGACGCCATTTTCCTCTGAATCGATATAATGTGACAGCGAGGAATCGAAGGCTTCAGGACGCTCAGAATCTGCAATCTGCTTTTGATGCGCTTCGTCCTCGTAAAGCGACACACGAGGATTAGCATAAACGCCTACCTCTTCCATGTCTAGCAAAATTCTTTCGACGGCAACTTCAACACTCAGACCATTTTCATTCTCTGCATATGCTCGTGCAAAAACTTCCAAGAGTTCGGGAGCATCAGACAAATCTGCTTCAGGAGTCTCTATTGTGAGAATGGGTTTTGCAAATGCTCCACCATCAGATAACTCATACCCTTCGGGCCTATCCCATAACGGATCTGACCACGAGGAAGGAAAGGTGTTAGGAGGAACTTCCATGACAACATTTACTGGATTACCTTGTGCACCTGTGTGCCGAATTTGAAAATCAACGCTGGATTGTTGCCCCGGAGCATACAATAAAGTATCACTCGTTCCAACTGGCAAAGAAAGATCTATGCCATGATCTACAAATTGTAAACCCATATGACTGTAGGTAAGCACATGGCCTTGAACATCAGTCACTTGAAGCGTAAGATTATACTGTCCTGGCGCTATTCCCTCTGGATATGTCCAAGTGAAATTTCCAACCAAACCGTTGTTGTCCAATCGCAGATCATCATCTTCGAATAATTTTGGAAAATCACTCGATGCTGAGTTTGTTCCCGATGGCTTAGTCAAATCCAATTCAACCCTCTGGATGTCATCGCGACCAAAGGCACTTCGCACATCGATGGTGAACTCAATATCTCTGTTTTCAACCCATTGATATGGTTCCCATTCAGTTACTTCTGGTTCTGTCCAAAGCATACCTGGTCGGTGCACTTTAACACTCGAATCTGATAGAGCATTTGCCTTCAATTCCAAGTGACTAGTTCCTGGAGTCTGCTCTACATCTCCGTATGCAATCGTGAGTTCACAGCCATCTCCTCCTCCTCCGATGCCGCCTTGACCACCTGTTTGACAGGTTACTGAAGCATCGATGCTAAGTTTAATCTGAGACCCCTTTTCAACCTTGAAACCATCTGAAGAAATAGAGAAGAAAACCTCTGAAGGCGTCCATGAGCAATCGCCACCTTGCCCGATAAGCCCCCCACTTTCACAAGGGTCGTCAAGTTCAAGGGTTTCGCTTGAAATTTCGTCGTTATCTGATTCAAGCACCATGGTTAGGTCGGCCGTAGAGCCATCAGGACCCTCGAACTTGAGATATACTTTCAGTTCAATTTGATCGTTAGAAGAACCTTGACCATATATCCATAAATCATTAAACATTTCAGCACTTCTGAAATCCAAACCTCCAACTGCGGAAGCTTCCTCATGCGAGCCTGATGGTTCTTTAGTAGTGATCATTCCATCACCGTTAACGGTTTCATTTGGGCTATCGAGGTAAAGTTTGTATGACTGTAAGTTTGCTGGTACATAGGAAGGACTTGTTCCCTTTGAAAGACTGTCCGTTTGGTTATGGATAGGTAGCGTAGATAAAAGCATCAAAGTGGTCAAGAAAACGGCAATATGCACGAACCCTTTTGAACGCATTAACTGGTCCTCTGCAACCGAGTGTTAAACGGTTTTGCATTCTTTGTTCAATTTCATGTCGACTTTCATTGCAATATTTTCAAGGAATCATTGAAATGAGGGATGAAGCAGGCCGTGTTATACTGGGGTGGCTGAGGTGGTTAAAGGCGCCGGGCTTAAGATCCGGTCACTATGTGTTCGAGGGTTCAAATCCCTCCCCCAGTACCATTAAGTTATTGACCAACCACCGTCTACTGGAAGGATGTAACCTGTGATATATGTGGCTTCGAGTAAGAACAAAACTGCTTGAGCAATATCGCTTGGATTACCTGCACGTTGTAAAGGAAGAGTTGCTACAATATTGTCGAATTTTTCCTGTTCCCAATCCGCAGCCATGATAGCGCCTGGGGCTATTCCATTGACGCGAATCTCAGGAGCTAATTCACCTGCTAAATTCACAATCATTTGACGCAATGCGGCTTTTGTCATGGTATAATGCGTCAGGTGTTTCCATGCATGATTCCAGCTTGTGTCAATAATGCCAATGACATTTCCATTCACTGCCTTTAGTTCACGAAGAAGATACTGAGTCAAAAAGAAGGGTATTTCCACATGGATTTTTGAATACTCTGCAAAGGTTTTTACATCAACTTTTTCGAAAGGCAATTCTCTATAGATTGAGGCATTGTGTATAATTAAATCTAAACCACCTCGTTCTTTTACCATGGAGTTATTGCGAACCATTTCAGATAATTTTTCTGCTGCACCCTCTGCTCCCAAATCGACGGGAAATACGGCCCCATTTCCATTAGAAATCAACGCATTCGCTTCATCGACTGATCGATTACAGTGTACAATCACGTACCACCCTGTTTCCATGAGTGCTCGTGTTATTTCCGAGCCAATTCTTCGAGCACCTCCAGTAATCAACGCTACCTTCATGGTTTGTCCTTACCCTCTCTAGGTTTGAATGCTTGTACGAACAAGCGGACCCTTTTTTGACCCGATGTCGTCCGAGAGTCGGGGGCAGAAATGACGGTGCGCAAACTTACCATGGCTGGCGAGCGCCCTCGACTTCCAGAATGGTTTCGAACAAGATTGCCAAGTGGACAATTACTTGATTCCTTCAATGAGACCAAAAATACGGTCACTGACCACATGTTACATACTGTATGCCAAGAAGCAAGATGCCCAAATATCCATGAATGCTGGGCAGAAAAAGATGCCACATTCATGATTGCCGGTCAAGAATGTACTCGTGGATGTCGATTTTGTGCGGTTGGAACCATCAAGACACCACCTCCACTTGATGTGGATGAACCCGAGCATCTTGCTCAAGCAGTGGACCAAATGGGTCTGAGGCACGCAGTAATCACGGTTGTAAACCGAGATGATCTCGATGACAGCGGGGCCAGTCACTACAAGGCATGCTTGCAAAAAGTTCGTTCGCAATGTCCCGATGTCACCCTTGAATTACTTTGCAGCGACCTGAACGGAGACCTTGAAGCACTGGCTTCTTTACTCGATAATTTGTCGTTGGAAGTTTTTGCACACAATGTTGAATGCGTTCCCCGTCTTGACAAAACGGTTCGAGATGCCAGAGCATCCTTCTCGACATCTATTTCAATTCTAAAAGAGGCAAAGAGACTTCGACCAGATATCATTACCAAATCCTCGATAATGGTCGGTCTTGGTGAAACTGATGACGAAATTACAGAGGCGATGAAACTTCTTCGAGAGGCAGATGTTGATTTGATTACAATTGGCCAATATCTTGCCCCTTCGAGCAAGCACCATCCTGTGGTGAGATTTCCAGAACCAAACCAATTTGAAAAATGGGGTAAAGAGGCGATAGAACTTGGATTCTTAGGACAAGCCTGTGGACCTTTAGTTCGTTCATCATATAGGGCTGGTCACCTTTTCAGAGATGCGGCGGCAAGGCTAACTAATGCAACGGAGTGAGATGGTTATGGCGGAGAGACAAAAGGTCACAGAATCACCATTTACGGTTGGTACTGCCCCTTTCCGACCCGGTGACAAACCCAACCTTGGTGAAGTTTGGGATGCGCAACCAAAAGACCTGTGGCGCCCAGACCCAGAAAAGTGCCTCACAGAAGATACTCATGCTCATGCCAATGGACTTATTCGAGTACTTAGAGACGATCACAAGGCCGATGGCGAGTGGAATCCTCAACTAAGTCCTGATACTTTGATTGAAGGATTGAAGCATATGGTGACTTTACGTGTTTTTGATGACAGAATGATCAAAATGCAACGAACTGGAAAACTCTCGTTCTACATGCGATCATTTGGAGAAGAGGCAGTTGCAGTGGCCCAAACAATGGCTCTAGAAGATCAAGATTGGATTTTTCCTTCTTATCGACAACCGGGTGCTCAATTCGTTCGTGGAAGAGACATGGTGAGCATGATTTGTCACTGCATCGGAAATACAGAAGATAATGTCAAAGGTCGGCAAATGCCAGTTCATTATACATGGAAGGAAGGTCGATTCATTTCAATTTCTTCTCCAGTCGGAACGCAGTTTCCGCAAGCTGTAGGCGTAGCTATGGCCAGCGCCTACAAAGGACTTGATGAGGCATGTATCACGTGGCTTGGGGACGGGACCAGCGCTCAAGGAGACTATCATTACGCGCTTAATTTCGCAAGCACATTCAAGCCTCCTGTGATTCTAAACGTCGTGAATAATCAGTGGGCGATATCAACGCACAAGAACCTCGCAACAGGAGGTAAAAACTTCGCAGCAAGAGGACTTGCCTATGACATCCCCTCATTCCGAGTTGATGGTAATGATTTCCTTGCACTCTATTCGGTGACAAAATGGGCTCGTGAGAGAGCCAAAAAAGGACAAGGACCGACACATATTGAGGTCTACACCTACAGGGCTGGCGCACATTCCTCGAGTGATGACACCTCAGCCTACCGACCAGAAAATGAATTTGAGACATGGCCAGGAGGAGACCCAATTGAGCGACTCAAAAAACATCTTATCGAAATCGGTGCATGGTCGGATGAAAAACACAAGCAGTTGGAGGAAGAAATCGATAATGAAGTGATGCAGGCTTACAAGAAAGCTTGTGAATTTGGCGATCTTGCCAGTGGACCTTATCCTCCCGCTTCAACCATATTTACTGAAGTGTACGAAGAGGTACCATGGCATATTCAAGAACAACGTGAGGAACTAGGGAAGTGAGGTTATGGCAAAAATGAACATGATCCAATCCTTGAATTCTGCACTTATGCATCAATTAGAGAGAGATGAAAACGTCTTGATTTTTGGTGAGGATGTAGGTTATTTCGGCGGTGTTTTCCGAGTCACAAGCGGTCTACAGGAAAAATTTGGCGCCCATCGCGTTTTTGATTCCCCTCTCGCCGAAGGTGGTATTGCTGCGATTGCAATGGGCATGGGGTTAAACGGACTGCGACCCGTTGCGGAAATGCAATTTGCAGATTACATATTTCCGGCCTATGATCAAATTGTCAACGAGATTGCGAAACTAAGGCATCGTTCCGGCGGTGAATATTCAACTCCTCTCACCATTAGAACACCTGCAGGGGGCGGTATCAAAGGAGGCCACCACCACAGTCAATCTCCAGAAGCACAATTCACACACACGCCAGGGCTCAAAGTGGTGTACTGCTCAAACCCATACAATGCTAAAGGTTTGCTGACCAGTGCGATAGAATGCAACGACCCTGTTATTTTCTTTGAACCAAAACGATGCTATCGTGGCCCATTTTACGGCGACCCACACAAAGTTCCGACTTGGAACGACCACCCTCTTGGTGAAGTTCCCGAAGAATACTACTCTATTCCACTTGAGGAAGCCAATATCGTCAAGGAAGGTGATGCCTGTACAATCATCGCTTGGGGAACGATGGTACACGTTTGTGAAGAAGCAATTCGACAATCTGGAATCAATGCCGAACTCATCGATCTCCAAACACTTGTTCCATGGGATAGAGACACTGTGGTACAATCCGTGAAAAAAACAGGAAGATGCGTCATTGTACATGAAGCACCTAAAACCAGTGGTTTTGGTGCTGAAATGTCTGCTAGTATTCAAGAGAGATGTTTCTGGCATCTTGAATCCCCTATCTTGCGTGTGACGGGATGGGACACTCCCTTTCCACACACAACTGAATGGGATTATATCCCCAGCGTAGAAAGAATTGTGGAAGCCATAAGAAAAACTCAGGAGTGAAAAACATGGGAACATTTGCATTTAGATTGCCAGATATTGGTGAAGGTGTCGTCGAAGGAGAAATTGTTGAATGGATGGTTAGTGTTGGTGATTCTGTAAAAGAAGATGACCCAATTTTATCGGTGATGACCGATAAAGCAACCGTCGAGATACCCTCACCTGTTGATGGAAAAGTAACCAGCATGAAAGGAGAAGCTGGTGAAATTTTGGCAGTTGGTCAAGTATGCATTGAATTCGAAGTAGAAGGCGATGGAAATACCGAAGAGGGTGCTTCAGAGCCCGAAAGTGAACCTGAAACTGCGCCTGAACCGGAACAAGAAGTAACTCCTGAACCAAAGAAAGAAACATCTCCTGCAACTCCTGCACCAGTTGTCTCGACACCAGCCGTTCCAGGACTCAAACCATTAGCCAGTCCAGCGGTCAGAAAGCGAGCAAGAGAAGGCGGTATCGATTTGACAGCCGTTGCAGGTTCCGGTCCAGCCGGAAGAATCACGCATGCGGACATAGATTCATGGAAACAAGCAGGTTCACCTGTTGCAGCCGGTGGAGCAACTCGCTCTGCCCGCACCGGAACCACAGAAATACCTGTAATGGGCTTGCGTAAGCGGATTTCCGAAGCCATGAGCACATCTTACAGTACCATCCCACACTTTTCATACTTTGAAGAGGTTGATGTGACTGAACTAGAATCTTTGCGTCAACACCTCAACGGGCAAAGGCCAGATGGCGCCCCAAAACTCACCTATCTTCCATTCATCATGCAAGCCTTGGTCAAGGCACTCGGAGAACGGCCTGAATGTAATGCTCTATTTGATGATGCAAATCAAGTCGTTACTCGACACGAGGCAGTGCATTTGGGCATTGCAACCCAAACTGAAAGGGGATTATACGTACCAGTTGTCAAACATGTTGAAGCAAAAGACATCTGGGAGACTGCCAAGGAGATGGTACGAGTCACATCTGCCACAAGAGATGGTAAAGCAACAAGTGATGATTTGAGCGGTTCGACGTTTACCATTACGAGCTTAGGTCGCATGGGAGGGCTTGGAGCTACACCAATCATCAACAAACCCGAGGTCGGTATTCTTGGCGTGCACAATGCCAAAGAAACTCCAGTCGTGATAAACGGCAGAATCGAAATTCGACGAATGATGCGTCTTTCTTCATCATGGGACCATCGTGTCGTCGATGGTTTCGACGGAGCCAGTTGCGTCCAAGTGCTCAAATCATTACTTGAGCATCCAGCAACTATTTTCATGTGAGGTGCTATTTTGAAATCAAGAAATTGCCAAGTGCTTGTTGTTGGAGGAGGACCAGGTGGCTACGTTGCTGCCATACGATCAGCACAATTAGGACTCGACACTGTAATTGTCGAGGGTGAAAAAGTAGGTGGAACATGCTTGATTCGTGGATGTATTCCAAGTAAAGCCATGATTCATGCAGCAAATCGATTCAAGGCACTAGAAGAGCATGCTGCAGATGGAGGTCATATGGGCATCTCAATTCCAGGTCCTGCTGAAATTAATATGTCTGACATGGTTGGTTGGAAAGAAACCATCGTTGACCGACTAAACAAAGGCGTCCAACACCTTTTGGATAAAGCAGGAGTAGAATCCTTTCACGGCTGGGCTACCTTTCAAGATGCAAAATCGGTGAAGGTAAACGATACAATTGTCACAGCAAAACACGTTATCCTCGCCAATGGAAGCGTTCCAATTGAACTACCGTTCATGCCATTTAATGAGCATGTCATTTCATCCAGAGATGCCCTCAATTTGCAAGAGATTCCAGAACATCTTGTGATTGTTGGAGGCGGATACATCGGTCTAGAGTTGGGTATCACTTTCCGGATGCTCGGTTCCAAAGTAACCGTGCTTGAAGCAATGGACAGTGTTCTACCTATCTTCGATAAGGAACTACGACGTCCGTTAGAAATTGGAATGAAGAAAATGAAAATCGATGTTAAGACTGGTGTCTTTGCAAAAGGCATTGAAGAGTCAAAAGATGGAAAAATCGAAGTTTTATTCACCCCAAAAGATGCAAAAGAAGGTACTAAGCCTGAGAAAATCAATGCTGACAAAGTACTTGTCACGGTAGGAAGAAAACCAAAATCTGATGATTTGGGACCTACTGGTGTGGCCTTAGATGATCGTGGATTTGTAAAGGTCAATCAAGCATGTGAGACAAACATGAAAGGCGTTTATGCCATTGGTGATTTAAATAATCTCGGTGAAATGCTTGCCCACGTTGCCTCACATCAAGGTGAGATGGTTGCTGAAATAATCGCAGGCCATGACCGTATTTACGACCCAGTTGCCGTACCTGCAATTGTATTTACAGAACCTGAAGTAGTTTCAGTTGGCCTATCTCCAGACGAAGCAAAAGCCGCAGGACATCCGATTATCACCGGCAAATTCCCACTGGCTGCAAATGGGCGTTCACTTACCCAAGGAGCCGAAAAGAAAGGTGGATTCATCCGTGTAGTAGCACGTGAAGATGACCATCGAATTTTGGGTATTCAAGGCATTGGATCTCACATCAGCGAATTAGTCGGTGAATGGACGCTCGCTTTGGAGATGGGCGCCCTCCTCGAGGATGTTGCTGCGACCATTCATGCACATCCAACCATGACAGAAATGACACATGAAGCCGTACTCGATACGCTTGGTCATGCTATTCACATCGCTTGATGAGACGCCTGTCGCTTCGGTACCCTTACAATTCCGAAGAAAAATTTCAACCTTCTTCAGAGAGCACTGGTGGAGGAATAGAGATTTCGTTTCTAATTTCACGTGAATCCGATTCATTGGATTTATTCTGACAAGGATAAATGGACAATGTATCAAAAATCATATTTGTTGCTACAAAAAAAACTAACCCACCCGCACACAAAAAATATCCTGCTTGATCAAAAAGAGGAATATCTGAATAATATGGCATGAATACTATGGAAAAAATAAGTAACAAAATTATGCCAACAACAAAGGCCTGAACTTTGCTCATCACTCTCCTATTGAGAATAGAGGTATAACAATTACACTATCAACCGACTGGCTAACTGAAACTTCAATCTCACACTCTGATGTATATTGGAAAACCGAGTGTGGATAGCCGAACTAGAATCTTGAATCAGAGATAAAATAATGAGGGGTTAATATCTGCGAGATTTATGTCTAAGAGAGTCTTTGTGAAATTTGTTTCAGAGCCTAAGAACGATATCACGAAAACCATCGTCGGGATTGCTTGCGCAGCCCAAGCCATTGCAGATGGTCATCAGGTAAGTGTGTTTTTTGCCGCTTCAGGAACGAGAATTCTTGACCGAAATTTCGTAGAGCAATTGGATAAAGAGATGGGACCGGAATCTACCGTAGTATCTGGATTCATGGAATCGATTATTTCCAATGCAACCCTGTATTGCTCTTTTGCATCGGTATATGCGACCCTTGGACACCGTGAAGGAGATAACGCACTTATCGTTGATGATGATAAAATCCAGTGGAGCGGCCCTCCAGGCGTTATTCAACTTGCCACCAATTCTGATGTTCAACTTACATATTGAGGGACCTCAGCGACATATCGAAACCTTTGCTTAATGAGTATAGACATAGGTTGAGAACGATTATCTCGATGATATCGAGATCAACTTCCGCAACTCAAACAGTCATCTATAGAATCGAGACTGCAGACAATGCCTTCCATGTTATTCACTTCATCTGCTCTTTCTGCCAAGCCCCTGACAGTCTCATCAGATACCTTCTGTTCTACAGTGAATTGAATAGCATCTGCTGCTGCTTTTGTGCGCAGGTAATACATACCGGTTTTGAGTCCTAATTTCCAGCCGTGGAAATGCATGCTGGTAATCTTTCCAGCATTAGGTTCAGACATGTGAATGTTCAATGATTGTGATTGGTCAATGTACGCACCACGGTCTGCTGCCATATTGAGAATCTGCTTTTGTGAGATTTCCCAGGTGGTCTTGTAGAGCATTTTGATGTGATCTGGAATCCCTTCGATAGGCTGAATACTTCCTTTGTTTCGAATGATTTCTCCTTTCATACCAGAACCCCATATGCCTTCTTCAATCAAATCTTGAACCAAATGTTTGTTGAGCAAAACGAATTCACCAGATAGTGTTCTTCGCGAATAAAGGTTAGAAGTAAACGCTTCAAAGCACTCATTATTACCCAATATTTGGCTTGTGGAAGCTGTTGGCATTGGAGCAAGAAGGAGAGAATTTCTCATCCCATGGATGACAATATCGGATTTGAGAGCATCCCAATCCCATCGGCCACTGTGCTCATTCATACCCCACAAGTCAAACTGAAGCAGACCCTCTGACGCAGGACTTCCTTTGAATGAAGAATAGGGACCCTCCTCAATTGCTGAGTCTTTTGATGAGGTACACGCTGCGAAGTAAATCGTTTCAAAAATTTCCTTGTTAAGTTGCTGTGCTTCTGCGGATTCAAATGGCATCTTGAGCATGGCAAAAGTATCAGCCAATCCTTGCACACCTAGACCGATTGGTCTGTGTCTCATATTCGAGTTTCGTGCCTCTTCCACCGGGTAATAATTTACATCAATCACGCGATTGAGATTGCCGGTTACGTGGTATGTTACGTCGAACAATTTTTGATGATCGAAACGCTTGGATTCCTTGTCTACAAATTTTGGCAAGGCAATACTCGCAAGATTGCATACTGCCACTTCATCAGGAGCCGTATATTCAACGATTTCAGTACAGAGGTTAGAAGAACGAATAGTACCTAGATTCTTTTGATTCGATTTTTCATTGCAAGCATCTTTGTAAAGCATATATGGCGTACCGGTTTCAACTTGAGAGGTAACGATCGCATCCCACAAATCTCGTGCAGGAATCGTTCTTCTCGCCAGCCCTTTCGCTTCATATTCCCTGTAAAGCATGTTGAAAGATTCGCCGTAGGAATCATGTAAATCCGAGCACTCATTAGGACAAAACAAACTCCATTCTCCGTCTTCTTGGACTCTTTCCATAAAGAGATCTGGAGTCCACAGAGCGTAAAACAAATCTCTTGCTCGAAGTTCTTCTTTTCCGTGGTTCTTCCTCAGGTCGAGAAATTCGAAGATATCTGGATGCCAGGGTTCGAGATAAATGGCGATTGATCCTTTTCTCTTACCGCCGCCTTGGTCTACGTAACGTGCCGTATCATTGAATACTCGTAACATTGGAACCAGTCCATTTGAATGACCGTTGGTTCCCTTGATGTAAGATCCCTTGGCGCGAATGTTGTGTACTGATAGACCGATGCCTCCCGCTGATTTTGAAATCTGAGCGCATTGCTTGAGTGTGTCATAAATTCCATCGAGAGAATCGTCTTGCATCGTAAGTAAAAAGCAACTCGACATCTG
>MDSW01114905.1_pt1 | contig 27874 bp, 32 predicted proteins | sample 811171 | NCBI WGS metagenome assembly MDSW01 (sample SAMN05326641, study PRJNA326480) | marine metagenome | isolation source: seawater | place: Atlantic Ocean: North West | collected 2012 | reverse complement strand
CAGTAGAAGGAGTTGAAGAAAAAGTAGCAAAAAAAATATATAACTTTTTTCACGAATGAAAATTAAAATTCCAAATTATCTAACTATTGGTAGAATAATAATTGTTCCAATTTTTGTTGTAACTTATTTTCTTCCAGGATTTTATGGAGATATAATTCCTTTTTCATTATTTGTAATAGCATCTTTCACAGATTTTTTAGATGGTTTATTAGCTAGAATGTACAAGGAAGAGTCTAAACTTGGAGAATTATTAGACCCTATAGCTGACAAGATTATAGTAGCAACAGCTTTAATTTTGCTTGTAATGGATGGCACAATAAAAAATTTTGAGGTAATTGCAGCAATAATTATTCTAATAAGAGAAATATTAATTTCTGGTTTAAGAGAATTTTTAGCTAAAGGTAAAATAAAACTTCCAGTCTCAAATTTAGCAAAAGCAAAAACATTTTTACAAATGTTCTCAATTTCAATATTGTTAACAGGGGAAACTGGAAATAAAATAATAAATTTGCAGGACTATAATGCTCAAACAATTGGAATTATTTTACTTTGGCTTTCTGCTTTTTTAACTTTATATACTGGATATGACTATCTTAGAAAAGGTATTGATCACGCTATATCAGAAGATAGTAAAGATTAGGCTGCTTTTTTTTTACGAACAAGCTTATCATAGCTTTCTGATAAATCTAAAATTAGTTGACAAACTTTATATTCGTTTTCAGAAATTGTAGAAACTGGAGTGATTTCTGCAGCAGTACCAGTTAAAAAACATCCAACAAATTTTGATAATTCATTTGGATTAATTTTTCTTTCAATAACATTGATATTTTTTGATTTAGCAATTTCAATTACAGTTCTTCTTGTTATTCCATCTAAAAAGGAATCTGGAATTGGAGTATGAAGGTCGCCCTTTTGATCCTTAAAAAAAATATTTGCACCAGTTGCCTCTGCAACATTCCCTTCATGATCTAACATCAGTGAATCTGTATATCCTTGTTTTTCAGCCTCATGTTTTGACAATGTACAAATCATATATAGTCCTGAAGCTTTGGTGTCCCAGGGTATAGAATCAGGAGATGGTCTTTTCCAATTTGAAATATTTAATTTTATACCTTCGGTTTTAAGCTTTGGATCGAAATATGTCCCCCATTCCCATGTTGCTATTGCTACATGAATTTTAGTCTGCTGAGCAGATATTGCCATCATCTCACTACCTCGCCAAATAAATGGTCTCACATATCCATTCAGTACTTTTTGAACAGAAACAATTTTCTTTGTAGCTGTGTTAATTTCTTCTTTTGAATAAGGTATATCTATGCCCATCCTTTTTGCTGAATGAAACAATCTATCAGTATGTTCCTCTAGTTTAAATATTTCACCCTCATAAACTCGTAATCCTTCAAATACACAACTTGCATAATGTAATCCGTGGCTAAGAACATGAAATTTTACATCTTGCCAGTCTACAAGATCATTATTGTACCAGATTTTTCCTTCTCTTTTATCGTAGGGTATCATTAGAATTTTTTTTTAAAAAAAATATCTTTGTATATAGAATATGTCAATATAACTTACCAATATGAAAGAACTTTTATATTTAAAAGATGATCAATTAAAAGAATTCATAGAAAAACTGTCTCTTAGCTACAGAGAGACATTTTTAGACGCTAAAAATGTTCTTGATAGATATTCGTTAGGTATAGCCCATCAAAAAGTAATTCATTTACTATCCACATATGAAGGAATAACAATATCTGAATTGCTTAAAAAATTAAAAGTAACAAAACAAAGCCTTAATAGAGTTTTAAAAGATTTGTTAAAAATAGATGCTATTAAATTTGAAAAAGATATAAAAGATACGAGAGTAAAACATGTTTATTTAACAAAAGTAGGTTTAAAAATATTTGATGAAATATTTTCTGTACAAAAAAAAAGGCTTTATAAAGCATTTCTTAAATCAAATTCAAAAGAGGTTATAAATTTTGGGAATGTATTAAATAAAATTATTGATGAATAAATTTGAAGCACATATTTTAGTCGTTGACGATGATGATGGTATTAGAGATTTAGTAAAACAATATTTAAAAAAAAATAATTTTCTTGTGACAACAGCTAATAGTGCAGAGGATGCTGATGAAAAGATTAAGATAATAAAGTTTGATTTAATTGTTTTAGATATAATGATGCCTGGCAAAAGTGGGCTTGATTTTACTTTGGAAAATAAAAAAAAATTGAATACACCAATAATTCTTTTAACAGCTAAAGGAGAACCATCAGATAGAGTTGAAGGTCTAGAGGTAGGAGCTGATGATTATCTACCAAAGCCCTTTGAGCCAAAAGAATTAATTTTAAGAATAAAAAATATTTTAAATAAAACGAAATATAATACAAAAAAACGGTTTGTAAATTTTGGAAATATTAAAATTGATTTAAATAAACATTTAATTTTTAAAGAAGATTTAGAATTTAAAATAAATTCAACTGAAAAGACAATTTTAGAATTTATGATTAATTCCCCAGGAAAAACATTTTCAAGGGAAGAAATAGGTAATTTAATAAAATTAGATAAGGAAAGATCAATTGATGTTATAATTACAAGGTTAAGAAAAAAAATTGAATTAGATCCAAAAAATCCAAAATATTTACAAACTCTTAGGGGAGAAGGTTATGTTTTATGGATTGAATAAATTTATTAAGAATATTTTACCAAAGCAATTATTTTATAGAGGCTTGCTTATAGTTGCCACGCCAATAATTATTTTACAAATAATAATTATTATAGTTTTTTTTGATAGTCTCTGGATTAAGACTAATAAAGGTATGACTAGAGCACTAGTTAGTGAAATAGTTACTATCATTGACATTTATAATAATGAAAGTGAATATAATAAAAAAATAGTAACAGACTTATATAATAAAAATTTTAGCTTCACAGTGAGATTTCTAGAGAATGAAAAACTTCCAGACATAAAAGTTGAAAGATGGTTCAGTCCTATGGACAGAACTTTAAGAAGAGAATTAAAACCTAAGTTTAATGATTATTGGTTTAGCACTATCTCACATAAAGATATTGTTGATTTAAGAATTAAATTTAGAGATGGCATTTTACAAATTTTTTTTCCAAAAGAAAGAATCCAAGCATCCTCGATAAGAGTTTTTGCATTATGGATTACTTTGCCAACTATATTATTAATAACAATAGCAATTATATTTTTAAAAAATCAAACAAAACCTATTATTAAATTAGCAGAAGCATCTGAAAAATTTGGAAAGGGAGAAGAAATTGAAGAATTCAATCCATCTGGAGCATTAGAAATCAGGAAAGCTGGATTAGAATTTGACAGAATGAGAAAAAGAATACTAAGACATCTAAATCAAAGATCAGAGATGCTATCAGGAATTAGTCATGATTTGAGAACACCACTTACTAGAATAAAACTTCAATTAGAGCTCATAAAAGATAAAGAAGTTTCAAAAAAATTATCTAATGATGTAGATGAAATGGAAAAAATGTTAAATGAATATCTTCAATTTTCTAAATCAACATTTACAGAAAAAAACGAAGAATTTATTTTATCTGATTTGATTTTATCGACAGTAAGGAAATATGAAGTAGATAATATTAAGATAATTAAAAATGAAGAAAATTCTTTTTACGGAAGAAAAAATCTTATTCAAAGATGTTTGAATAACTTAATAGATAATGCAATCAAATTCGCAAAAAGAGTTGAGATAAAACAATTTAAAAATAAAAATAATATTTATATTAATTTTGAAGATGATGGACCAGGTATACCAAAAGAGGAATACGATAATGTGTTTAAACCTTTTTATAAAATCGATAAAAGTAGAGGTCAGTCAAAATCTAGTGTTGGTTTAGGGTTATCTATTTCCTCTGATATAGTCAGATCCCATGGTGGCAATATAGAGCTTGGGAAATCTGAAAAAGGAGGTTTAAAAGTTAAGATTTCTTTACCCGTTTAATTTTTACTTTTTTTTTATTTTTTATTCTATTAACTTCTTTTTCAAGTTCCTCTACTCTTTTTGATAAAATATCAGTCTCTTCCTTGCTGGTGATCTTCATCTTAAAAATTATCTCATCCCTCTTTGATTTTAAAATATTTAAAATTTCGTTGCTTAAATCTTTATAACTTATTAGACCTTGCTCAAAGATTTTTGCTAATTTATCAAAAACAAATTTTGATTTTGTCATATATTTTATTTAGTATTTAAATTAATATATCTTAAATTAATAATATGTTTATCAATAATTTTGACCCAGTTGCTTTTCAAGTATTTTCTTTTGAAATTAGATGGTACTCTTTAGCATATATTTTTGGGATTATATTTGGTTGGACATACTGTAATAAATTTATAATTAAAGATCAAATATTAAAAAGACAATTTGATAATTATATTACTTACTTAATTATTGGTATAATTTTTGGAGGCAGATTAGGATATGTATTATTCTATAATCCTATATATTTTTTAAATCATCCATTTGAAATTTTTATGATTTGGAATGGTGGCATGTCTTTTCATGGTGCACTTATTGGCGTAGTTTTAACAGCATTAATTTTTTGTAAAAAAAAATAATCAAGATTTTTTTTACTTTGCTGATTTAGTTGCCATTTCATCACCCATTGGAATTTTTTTTGGTAGAATAGCAAATTTTATAAATGGAGAGCTGGTGGGCAAATCAACTAATGTATCTTGGGGAATAATTTTCCCAATGATAGATGATATTCCAAGACATCCTTCACAATTATACGAAGCACTGTTAGAAGGTATAATTCTTTTTGCTTTGATAAATTTAATTTATTTTAAAAAAAATTATAAGATTGGAACTTGCTCATATATGTTTTTGATTTTCTATGGAATTTTAAGAATAATCTCTGAGTCTTTTAGAGAACCTGATATCCAATTGGGATATTTATTTGGATCAATTTCTATGGGTATTTTATTAAGTTCATTTATGATTTTAATTGGAGCAATTCTTTATTTAAAAAAAAATGACTCATAATCCTGGATATTTTAATATTAAATCAGATAAATTAATTCCAGTTGATGAATTTGTTGAAAAGGTTCTTTATGAGCCAAATATAGGTTATTACACAAAAAAAGTACCTTTTGGTGCTCAAGGAGATTTTGTTACGGCTCCAACTATTTCTAACTTATTCTCTGAAATAATTGGAATATGGATTGTTTCTGCATGGGAAAAATTAGGAAGACCAAAAAATTTTAATTTTGTAGAACTTGGTCCTGGAGATGGAAGTCTTTCAAAAGTTTTAGTAGATATATTTAAAAAGTTTCCTGAAGTTAACAAATCAATAAATATTTATTTATATGAAAAAAGTGATTTACTTATAAATGTACAAAAAAAAAAAATTAAAAAATGCAAAAGTAAAATGGATCCAAAACTTTAACAAAATTAAAAAAGGACCAATCATTTTTTTTGGTAATGAGTTTTTTGATGCAATACCAATTAAACAATTTTCATATAAAAAAAATTTATTATATGAAAAATGCTATGTAATTAATCGTACCTCAGGATTAGATGAGGCTTATCAAAAAGCATCACATGAGGATGCTGATAAAATAAAATCATTTAAAGTTTTAAGAGGATTAAAATTTATAGAATATCCTAAATTAGGGCTAATGGAATTAGATAGAATAGTTAAAAAGATTAACGAGCTCTCAGGAGGTATTTTACTTATTGATTATGGTTATTTAAATATGATCAATAAAAGTACTTTACAAACTATCATGAAAAATAAAAAAATGAATATGGATAGTTTATTGAAAAATCTTGGTAGGGCAGATATTACTTCTTTAGTGAATTTTAGCCTTTTAAAAGAATATTTCATTACAAAAAAATTAAAAGTAAAGGAAATTGTATCTCAAAAGTTTTTTTTAGAAAAAATGGGAATAATTGAAAGAGCTAAAATTTTAGAAAAAAATATGACTATAAAACAACTAGATTATATGTCTATTACTCTTATGAGACTTTTGCATAAAAATTTAATGGGAGGTTTGTTTAAAGTAATATTTGCTTTTAAAAGCAAAGAAGATAATTTTTTAGGATTTAAATAATGTTTTATTCAAAAAAACTATCAAGGTATAAAACTATAAAACATTGTTTCTTTAATGCAAGAGGCGGCTTCTCAGATGGAATTTATAAAAGTTTAAATTGTGGCGCAGGTTCAAAAGATAAAAAAATAAATATAAAAAATAATTTAACTAAAGTATGCAAAAAAATTGGCTGTAAAAAAGATAGCTTAGTTTTACTTAATCAAGTTCATAGCAATAAAATATATTTTATTAATAAACCATTGCAAAAAAGAATAAAGGGAGATGGATTATTAACTAATAAAAAAAATATTGCGTTAGGCATCTTGACTGCTGATTGTGCGCCAGTTTTCATTTATGATCCAAAGATAAATATTATTAGTGCAGTACACGCTGGATGGAAAGGTGCGTATAGAAGAATTATATCAAAAACATTAAATAATTTTAAAAAAAAAGGTAGCTCATTAAGAAAATTAATCGCAGTAATAGGACCTTGTATTGGAAAACAAAGCTATGAGATAAAAAAAGATTTTTTTGATAAATTTATTAAAAAGGATAAGAGTAATGAAAATTACTTTTGTAAAAAAAATAAAAAGATTTTTTTTAGCTTAAATGAATATATTAAAAATGAACTTGTAAAAAAGGGTGTTGAAAACATAGAAATAATTAAAAAAGATACCTTTAATGTAAAAAATAATTTTTTTAGTGCACGCAGGTCTTTAAAAAATAAAAATAATGATTATGGTAGAAATATATCTATAATTATGATTAAATAAGGCTCTCACAAAATGAAGCTCCTTACAGGAAACAGTAATAAAAGTCTTAGTCAAAAAATATCAAAACATTTAAAAACAAAATTAGTTCATTCTAGTATTAAAAAATTTTCTGATGGAGAAATTTACATAGAAATAAATGAAAATATCAGAGGAAATAGTATATTCTTAATTCAATCTGTTTCTTCTCCAGCTAATGATAATTTAATGGAACTTTTATTATGTGTGGATGCTTTAAAAAGATCTTCAGCAAAAAATATAACAGCTGTAATACCTTATTTTGGATATGCTAGACAAGATAGAAAAGTTGCTCCAAGAACTTCTATATCTGCCAAACTTGTTTCTAATTTGATTACTAAAGCAGGTGCAGATAGAATTGTAACAGTTGATTTGCACGCAGGTCAAATCCAAGGATTTTTTGATATTCCAGTTGATAACCTTTTTGCAACTCCTATTTTTGCAAGACATATTAAAAAAAATTTAAATAGTAAAAATTTAATTTGTGTATCACCAGATGTAGGTGGTGTTGAAAGAACTAGAGCGCTTGCTAGAAAATTAGATATTGGCATAGGTATAATTGATAAAAGAAGACCGTCTCCAGGAAAATCTCAAGTAATGAATGTAATTGGGAATGTTAAAAGTAAAACTTGTATAATTGTTGACGATATAATTGACTCTGGTGGAACTATAGTGAACGCTGCCCAAGCTTTAATAAATAGAGGTGCTAGAGAAGTTCATGTTTATATAACTCATGGAGTTTTGAGTGGTGAAGCTGTCGAAAAAATTAAAAAATCAAAAATTAAAAACTTAGTGATAACTGATACAATTGAAAATTCTGAAAAAGTTAAAAAAGCTAAGAATATTGAGGTATTAACTATATCTAATTTATTGAGTGAAGCTATAAAAAGGATTTCTAACTCTACCTCTGTATCTGATTTATTTAAATAATCCTTGTAAAATTTACATTGATAAGTTAAAAGCCTTTACTTTATGAATTCAATACAAGCATCAATTAGAAATACCAATACTAAGGGTGAATTAAATAATCTTAGAAAAAAAGATGAAGTTCCAGCTATAATTTATGGAGGTAAAGAAGATAACCAAAAAATTTCGCTTTCAAAAAAACAAGTTCAATTTTTAATTGATGAGGAAAACTTTTTATCTAAAATAATTAAAATAGATATTGATGGTCAGTCAATAAATGTTTTGCCGAGAGAAGTTAATTTTGATCCACTTTCTGATAATCCAATACATATTGATTTTTTAAGAATTGTAAAAGGAGCAAAAATTGTAATAGAAATCCCAGTAAAATTTATAAATAATGAAAAATCACCTGGATTAAAAAAAGGGGGTGTTTTAAATATTGTAAGAAGAACAGTTGAATTAAAGTGCCCAACAGAAAATATTCCTGACGAACTTGTAGTAGATCTTGACGGATTAGAAATTGGAACAAGTATTAAAATTTCATCAATTAAATTGCCTGAAAATGTAAATCCTACAATTCAAGGCAGGGACTTCGTTATTGCAACTGTTGCTGCACCTACAGTATTTAAAGAACCTGAAAAACCAGTTGAGGGAGCAGAAGGTGCTGAGGGAACAGAGGGATCTGAAGCTACCGAAGGAGCAACTGCTGCTCCTACAGATGAAAGTGGAGAAAAAGCAGAAGAAGGCAAAAAAGAAGAGCCTAAAAAAGAAGAAAAATCATCCACAGAAAAAAAATAGAGATAGAGTGAAAATTTCCAAAATTAATTAATATTTATGATTTTGCTTGTAGGGTTAGGAAACCCAACGCCAGATAGCCAAGACAATAGGCACAATATAGGATTTAAGATTATAGATGCAATTAATCAAAAATTTGGTCTTTCAAAACAAAAACCTAAATTTAAAGGTTTGCTAACAACTGGCAATATTTCAAACAAAAAAATTTATGCAATTAAACCATTAACTTTTATGAATAACTCAGGAATTTGTATTAGAGAATTAATCGAATATTTTAAAATCAATATTGAGGACATAATTGTATTTCATGATGATCTTGATGTTGATTTTGGTAAAATTAAAGCAAAGTTTGGTGGTTCTGATGCTGGACATAACGGTATTGCTTCAATAGACAAATTTATAGGTAAAGATTATTCAAGAGTTAGAGTAGGTATTGGAAAACCCGATAGTAAAATAAATGTCTCGGATTTTGTTTTAAATAATTTTAATGAAGAAGAAAAAGTAGAGTTGGAGAAAATTACATTAAATATAATAGAGTCAATTCCTATACTAATTGATAAAAAATTAGATTTATTCTCAAGTACAGTAAATAATAAATAAATGGGATTTAAGTGTGGAATAGTTGGCTTGCCAAATGTTGGAAAGTCAACTTTATTTAATGCATTAACAAATTCAAACAAAGCTCAGGCTGAGAATTTTCCTTTTTGTACAATTGATCCAAACATTGGCGTAGTTCCTGTTCCTGATGAAAGATTAGATAAACTAACATTAATATCTAGGTCAAAAAAAAAAATTAATACAACAATCTCTTTCGTTGATATTGCGGGGCTAGTAAAAGGAGCATCAAAAGGTGAAGGTTTGGGAAATAAATTTTTATCACACATTAGAGAAGTTGATGCTATAATTCATATGGTAAGATGTTTTGACTCATCAAAAATTCAAAATGTTAATCTTACAGTTGACCCAGTTAGAGATTTAGAGATTATAGAAACTGAAATGAAATTAGCTGATTTAGAGTCAATTCAGAGAAGATTAGATAAAAAAAATAAAAAAAATCTTTCAGATTTAAATATAAAAATCTTAGAAATGGCCCTTGAATGCATAGATAAAAATAAAAATATGAATTTATTAATTGAAAATTTTTTATATAAAGATTTAAATCAAACTGGACTTTTATCAATTAAGCCAAGTTTATATGTTTGTAATGTAAATGAAAAAGATATCAACAAAGGTAATAATTATACTAATACATTTATAGATAATTTTGGTGATAAAAATACAATTATAATTTCAGCTGATACAGAAAATCAAATCAATCAGCTCAAACATGAAGAAAAAAAGAATTATATGGAAATGATAAACTTAGAAAAAACTGGTTTAGATACTTTGATTAAGAAAGGATACGCATTATTAAAGTTGGACACCTTTTTTACATCAGGCCCTGAAGAGACAAGAGCTTGGACAATAAAAAAAGGCTCTACAGCACCTGATGCTGCAGGAATAATACATACTGATTTTCAAAAAGGTTTTATAAGATCTGAAACTGTATCATATAAAGATTTTTTAGAAAATAATGGGTGGCTGAATTCTAAAGCTAACGGTAAAATGAGATTAGAGGGTAAAGATTATATTGTTAAAGATGGTGATATTTTAAACTTTCGTTTCAATACGTGACCACAATTTTTTCATACTGAAATAAACCAATATTGTTATTATAAATAGATAAATAATTGCTCTAAAACCTAATTTATGTCTTTGTTCTAAGTGAGGTTCTGCAGCCCAAGCTAAAAAAGTTACAACATCTTTGGCCATTTGTTCTTCAGTAGCATTTGTACCATCTATATAAGTAACTGCATCATCTAATAATGGTTTTGACATTTTAATCTTATTTCCAGCCATATATTTATTATAGTAAACTCCATCATCTAAACTTATTCCTTCTGGTGGTTCTTCATAGCCCATAAGAACAGAATAAATATAGTCAGAGCCTCCTTTTCTTGCTTTAACTAAAACAGACATATCTGGTGGATATGCCCCTCCATTTGCTGCTGTTGCAGCTTGATCGTTTGGATAAGGACTTACAAAATTGTCAGATAAACGTGCAGGCCTTTCAAACATTTCACCATCACTATTTGGACCATCAATTACTTCAAACTGAGAAGCTATAATTTTTACTTGTTCCACACTAAATTCTGGTCCACCTGGTTCTGATAAATTTCTATAGCTTAAATATTTCATTGAGTGGCAAGCAGCACATACTTCGCTATAAACTTGGTATCCTCTCTGTAAGGAAGCTCTATCAAATTTACCAAAAAAGCCTTTAAAACTCCATCCAGGAGATAGAAGTTTTTCTGTATTCTCAGCTGAATTAGAAGAGAATGTATTAGTAGATAATATTGCAATAAAAATTAAAAATTTGAAAATTTTTCTCATTTATTTTTATAATTTTTTGCATAAGCTTCGTTGACTGAACCACCAAGCACAGGCTCTGTTAAACTTAAAGGAACATCCAATGTTTTTTCTGTCCTGCTTAAAATTGGTAGTATTATTAAAAAGTGAATAAAATAATATGCTGTAGCAACTCTTGCTACCAATAAATATAAACCTTCGGCTGGCATTGCTCCAACATAACCAAGTATTAAAACATCCGCTAATAAAAACCAATAAAACTGTTTATATAATGGTCTAAAAATTGCAGATCTAACTTTCGAGGTGTCAAGCCAAGGAAGTATTATTAATACAAAGATTGCAGCAAACATTGCAATGACCCCAAATAATTTGTCTGGAACTGATCTTAAGATCGCATAAAAAGGCAATAGATACCACTCGGGAACAATATGAGATGGAGTGATCAAAGGATTTGCTTCAATGTAATTATCTGCATGTCCTAAAATATTTGGTGAATAAAAAACAAAAAAAGCAAATACAATTAAAAACAATAAAAGGGCAAATAAATCTTTTATAACAATGTAAGGGTGAAAAGGAACTGTATCTTTTGATGGTTTCTTTAAATCTATTCCAATAGGATTATTATTTCCAGGAACATGTAAGGCCCATATATGTAAAACAACTAATCCTAATATTAAAAAAGGAATTAAATAATGAAGACTAAAAAACCTTGTTAGAGTTGGATTATCTACAGAATATCCTCCCCAAAGCCAAGTAACAATACTTTCACCTACAAAAGGAATTGCACTAAATAGATTTGTAATAACTGTTGCACCCCAAAAACTCATTTGTCCCCATGGAAGAACATAGCCCATGAAGGCAGCTGCCATCATTAAAATATAAATTATCATACCTATTATCCAAATAACTTCTCTAGGGGATTTATATGACCCATAATATAAGGATCTAAATATATGAATATAGACTGCAAGGAAAAACATGGAGGCACCATTTGCGTGCACATATCTTATCAGCCAACCATAATTCACATTTCTCATTATGTGTTCAACACTTTCAAATGCTAAATCTGCATGAGCAATATAATGCATTGCTAAAATTAAACCTGTAACTATTTGAGTGATAAGACAAAAAGTTAGAATTCCTCCAAATGTCCACCAGTAATTTAAGTTTTTTGGTGTTGGATATTCTGTTAAGTGATTAGTTAGTGTTAAAATTGGCAAACGATCATTAAACCATTTTCCAAGTTTTGATTTAGGTGTATATTCTTGATCACTCATTTATTTTTATCCAATTTTTATTGTATTGCTATTTACAAATTCATATTTTGGTACTTCCATGTTTGTTGGCGCAGGACCTTTTCTAATTCTTCCAGAAGTATCATAATGTGATCCATGACAAGGACAAAACCACCCGCCATACTCTCCTTTATCTCCTAAAGGGACACATCCTAAGTGAGTGCAAACTCCCAGCATAACGAGCCACTCAGGATTTTTTGCTCTATCTTCATCTTTTTCAGGGTGTTTTAATTCTTTTAAATCAACATCTCTTGCTTTTGCAATATCTTCGTCTGTTCTTCTTCTAATAAATACTGGTTTTCCTCTCCATAAAACTGTAATCGATTGACCAGGCTCAACTGCACTCACATCTACTTCAGTGCTTGCTAAAGCTTTAACAGATGCATCTGGATTCATTTGATCAATTAGTGGCCAAATTGTTGCTCCTACACCGACTGCTCCCAATGCATAAGATGCTGTAAATATAAAATCTCGTCTTTTTGTTTTTTTTTCTTCTGACATTAAAAAATACTTATTTATGCTTAATTATATGATTAAATAATAATAAAAAGGTTTTTTTTCTATGGATACAATGACACACGGAACAAGTAATATAAGCCCTAAAATAGCATTATATCAGCCTGATATACCTCAAAACACTGCCTCTATAATAAGGACCTGCTCATGCCTTGGAGCAAATTTAGAAATAATAGAACCTTGTGGATTCTTGTTTTCTGATAAAAGATTTAAAAGAGTAGTGATGGACTATATGGATATTGAAAAAATTAAGTTTTATAAAAGTGATGAAGAGTTTTTTTTATCTAAAAAAAATCATAGAATTATTTTAATTACAACCAAAGCAAAAAAAGAATATACTAAATTTAATTTTAAAATTAGTGATACTATATTATTTGGAAGAGAAAGTGCCGGTGTCCCCAAAACAGTTCATGACAGAGTTACTGAGAAATTAAAAATATCAATGATTAGAAATAAAAGATCTTTAAATCTTTCATCAGCTGCAGCTATTGTATTATCAGAAAGTTTAAGACAATTAGCAAAAAAATAATGAATTCTTCAATAAAAAAAAAATTAGCTAGTAATTGGTTTAAAATTCTTCAAGATATGATTTGTATAGAAATAGAAGAATTAGAAAATAATAAAATAAAATTTAACTCTAGAAAATGGCTAAAGAATAAAAAAAAAGATGAAGGTGGAGGAGAATATAGAATTTTAGAAAATGGAAAAATTTTTGATAAAGTTGGTGTAAATTTTTCAAAAGTTTATGGAAAGTTTTCAAAAGAATTTAGAAATAAAATTCCAGGCACTAATAAAAGTCCTGATTTTTGGGCGTCTGGAATTTCAATTGTAATGCATATGAAAAATCCTCATGTTCCAGCAATGCATTTTAATACAAGATATATACAAACTTCTCTTGGTTGGTTTGGGGGTGGTATAGATATGACTCCATCTATTAAAGATAAAAATTTACAAAAATGGTTTCATAAGGAAATGAAAAAAGCCTGTGGAAGGCACAATCAAAATTATTATAATAAATACAAAAAATTATGTGATAATTATTTTTATCTTCCTCATAGAAAAGAAAATAGAGGAATTGGAGGAATATTTTTTGATTATAAAAAAGAAAATTGGCAGAAAGATTTTGATTTTGTTAGAGATGTAGGCATTACATTCAAAAAAATTTTTAGAGAAATAATTAAAAAAAAAAATAAAAAAAAATGGACAAAGAAAGATAAAGAAATTCAATATTTTAAAAGAGGAAGATATGTTGAATTTAATTTATTGTATGATAGGGGAACAAAGTTTGGTTTGCAAACTGGAGGAAATACTGAAGCAATATTAATGTCATTACCACCTTTGGCTAAATGGAAATAATTTATGAATAAAGAACCAATAACTTTATCAGGCTTAGAAAAATTGAAAAAAGAATTAATATTATTGAAAGAAAAAAAAAGACCAGAGATAATATCTGCAATTGCAGAGGCTAGGTCACATGGAGATTTAAAAGAGAATGCCGAATACCATGCTGCTAAAGAACAACAATCTCATAATGAAGGCAGAATACAAGAAATTGAAGATTTAATTGCTAGAGCAAATGTCATCGATGTTACTAAATTAAGTAATGATGGCAAAATTATTTTTGGTTCAACTGTTTTTTTGCAAAATTTAGATAAAGATGAAAAAATAGATTATAAGTTAGTTGGGAAAGATGAGGCAAACTTGGAAAAAAAATTAATTTATTTTAAATCTCCCATAGGCAAGGGTTTAATAGGAAAAAACAAAAATGAACTCGTCGAAATTGAGACCCCGGCAGGTTTGAAAAATTTTGAGATTATTGATGTTAAATATATTTAATCCTTAACAATTTTTTCTATTTCTTTATCTTTTATAGAAAAAGAATTATTTATCCAATAATCCTCTATTTTTTTTAATTTTTCTCCTAACTCCTTACCTTCTTTTAGATTGAATTTTTCCATTAAATATTTGGCATTTACATTTAACCTTGGAATAGGCTCCTTTCTGAAAAAATCTCTTAATTTTATATTTTTTTCTAATGAGCCAATATTTTTGATTATACAAAAATCAATAAGATCTATTAAATATTCAGTTTGATAAAAATACAATATTTTCTTAAGATTTTTTTTGTCTAATAGATATTTATCTATCTTTTTAGAACAATATTTTTGAAAAAATTTAATCTTTTTTTTATTTTCATTGGATAAATTATATTTGTATACAAAATAATCACAATTATCTGTTTCATCAATTATTGATAAAGATAATAAAAAAATAAAATCTTTAGACTTAATAATTTCTTTTTTTTTTCATTTAAGTTTTTAAATATATTTAAATTTTTTAACTGAGGGAATATAATTTCAATAGTTTCTAAACAAAAGTTATCATTTATCAATTTTAAAAATCCATCTGATAAAAATAATTTTTTTAATTCATCCAGAAGTCTTTCAGAAGAAATTTTGGATATTCCTTTTATATTTTTTTTAATATTTTTTTTTAATTCTTCAGAGTGTTTATGTTTGCTATATATTAGAAAAAATCTAATGTATCTGAGAATTCTAAGATAATCCTCTTGAATTCTTTTTTCTGAATTCCCAATAAATTTTACAATACCCTTTTCTAAATCTTTTTTACCATCAAAAGGATCAAATAAATTTCCATTAATATCTGAATAAATTGAATTAATAGTGAAGTCTCTTCTGGAAGCGTCTTCAAACCAATTCTTTGAAAATTTTACAGATGCATGCCTCCCATCTGTAGAGACATCTTTTCTCAAGGTAGTTATTTCTAATAGTTGATTATTAATATTGGCAGTTATTGTGCCATGCTCAATTCCACTTTCATAAAAAGAAATATTATTTTTTTTTAAAATTTCACAAAGAATCTTAGGATCAACATTAGTAGCTAAATCAATATCATCAATTTTTTCATTTTTTAATGCTCTTCTAATACAACCACCAACATACCTCACTTCGCTATCTTCAGAGTAATAATTAATTAATTTAAAAATTTTTGCAATTTCACTTACTTCACTTAATTTTTTTAATTTAAAATTAATTGAGTCTTCATTATTACTGCTAGTAAAAAATTTATTAATTATATTTATCATAATTGGCTGGGGCGCTAGGATTCGAACCTAGGAATGGCGGTACCAAAAACCGCTGCCTTACCACTTGGCTACGCCCCAAATTCAGTATGCGTATAACGCAAAAACAGACTTTATATAGTTTTAGATACAATACACCAATAGTTTTTATAATTTTTTTTTTAATATTTTAGCCGCATTTATTGAAGCATTTTTAGATTTAAAATAGGCAATTAAAGCAGAGCCAGAGCCAGTCATTCTAACCATAATTACATTGGGTAAGTTTTGCATTTTCAAATTTAAAGCTCTTAATTTTGGATATTTGCTAAATACGACATTTTCAAGATCATTATTTAGTTTTATAATATTGTTTATATTCATTATATTTCTTCTATTTAATTTCATTTTAGAGGAAGCATAAGATTTTGCATTTTTATAGATATTTCTAGTTGAACAACCAAAATTTGGTTTTATAACAAGGCAAAAAAGATTTAACCTTTTTTTAAATCTAAGCAACTTTTCATTATGCAACATAAATGTATTTTTATGATGTAAACCAAGTTTTACATCGCTTCCTATTTGATTTGCGATATTTATAATTTTAGAATTTGATAAATAAATAATTTTTTTATTTAAAAAAAATTTTATTAATGATGCTGCATTCATAGAACCACCTCCCATGCCAGATTTTAATGGAATTTTTTTTTTAATTTTTATCAAAAATTTTTGATTTCCTAGAAGTTTTTTTTCATCAAGAATATTAAAAAGATTTGAAACAGTATTTATTTTTGATATTTTTTTACAAAATTTACCAAAAAAATATATTTTATGATTTTTGCCTTTAATTTTTTTAATATAAATTTCATCATATAGATTTAAAAAAGTTATTAAACTCTCTATTTTATGCATTCCGGATTTTGCTTTTCCTAAAATATGAAGTGATAAATTTATTTTTGCATAAGATTTTATAAGTTCAAACTTCATTTTAAATTTATAAACCTTTAAGAAGTTTATTAAAAATAATTTTTTTTAATTTATCATCAGACTCTATTGAATTTAGAGCACTTTCCCAATAGTACTTGGCTTGTAATTTTCTATCTAGTTTCCATAAAACATCACCATAATGATCATTAACAATTGGATCCTTTGGCATTAATTTAATTGCTCTTTGCAAAAATCTCTCTGCATTATCAAAATCTTTAATAAGATAGTAACCCCGACCAACTGAGTCTATTATGAATGGATCATTTTTTTTTTGTTTATAAGCTTTATCGAGCATTTCAATTGCTTCATCTATTTTGTAATCTCTCTCTAACCAACCATAAGCAAGATAATTCATAACGTATGGATCATTTGGCCTTACATTAAGAGATTCGATTAAATCTTTGTCAGAATTAATATGATCGTCAATTCTCTCATAACTTCCGCCTCTGCTGTATAAAACTTCAGCATAAACATTTGAACTTTGATCTAATTTACTCAAAACTTCAGAATATAATTGAATTGATTTTTCAAATTCTTTGTTTCTTTTATATATATTTCCCATATCTAATAAAATTTTTAAAGAAGGATCTTTGTAATTTTTAAAATTTTTTTCCATAAATTCTAAAGATTTTTCAGGACTTTCTTTTATGGAAATTATTTGTGATAATTTTTTTAATCTATACCAATAATAAACTTCATCATCTTCATTAAAACTTTTTAATAGAATTTTTGCCAGTTCATATTTTTCATTATCGAAAAAGTTTTCTACAAGATGTGTAAAGTTAAAGTAGAATTTAGGATTTAAATAATTAGATATGTATACAAAAAAATTTGATTTTTCAAAATCATCCTCTGATGCATAAAAATTTGAAATAAGAAAGAAAAACTCACTAACAAGGTCAGCTTCATTTTGACATGAAAAAAATTCATTAATCTTGTTGTATTCAGAATTTTGTATCCAATTTTTAGCCTGTGTAATTAGTAAGTTACTACCGATCTCATTTATTTTATTAGAAATTTTTTTTGCCTCAATGATGTAATTATTGTTTATAAGATAATTTAAATAAAAAAAAATATATCTTGAATAATCCCCGCTTTCAAAATTTGTTAAATCTTTAAATTTTAAACTTGTTTCTGAGCTATTCAAATAACAATATTGCATTGCCTTATTTATATTAGTTAATTTGCCTAAATTTTTGTTACTCTCAGAAATAGTTTTATTTAAAAATAAATTATTATAACTTTTTAAAACTTCATAAATTATAAAATTAAATGAATTCTCATTTGTAAATTTTTTTAAATTATCTAATAGGATTAAATTTTTTTTGAAGTTTTTTTTTTTGAAATTATCTATTATCAATAAAAGTTCTGATTCAAAAAAATTTGAATTTTTATTCCTTTTTATCTGAGCTATAGCTTTTTTGATTTCTCCATTCAACACTAAGGCAAATATATAATCTTTTAAATATCCACTATGTTTATCTATTAAAAATTTTGTTGAATTAAAATGTTTTACCGATTCCTCATTATTTTGGTTTCCATAGGAAATTAGTGCCGATAAATAACCTGATAAATACTTTGGGTTGAAATTTAGATCTTCTGATGTTTTTGAATAAACAGAAGTTTGATATAAGATAGCAAAAACTAAAAAAAGTAGTTTAAATTTATTCATATTTAAAACTTATTTTATGATTGAAAATAATAAAAATCAAAATGACATAATAAGCAAAGAATTAAATAATTCCATGGAAATTGAATATATTTACAATCATAAACCAATTAATAGATTAAAAACTAGACCTAATCTAGATACAAAAATTAATAGATTAATTCAATTAAAAGATAAAATTGAAAAAATAGATAATTGTGAATTAAAATCTTTCGGAAAAAAGATTGTTTTTAGTGATGGTAACTCTGATAGCCCAATTATGATTATAGGTGAAGGACCCGGAGAAAAAGAGGATAAATCTGGAAAACCATTTGTTGGGGATGCGGGACAATTATTAGATAAAATGATTAATGCTATAAACTTAAATAGGGAAAAAGTTTATATAACAAATGTTGTAAATTATAGACCTCCAAACAATAGAAAGCCTGAATTTGATGAAATAATCAGATACTCAAAATTTTTGAGAGAGCATATATCAATAATAGACCCAAAAATACTAGTTCTTATGGGAAGTACTGCAATGGAGTCCCTGTTGGGTAATAAAATTAAAATTTCAAAAGAAAGGGGCAGTTGGAAAGAAGTAATAATTAATAATAAAACTTATTTAACAATGATAACATTTCACCCAGCGTATTTATTAAGACAAGCTGATCAAAAGAAATACTCTTGGGCGGATTTAAAAGAAATCAGAAAAAAAATTGATGAAATGAAATTAAAAGTTTAGCCAATATATGATTAAAATTTACAAGAAATATATAAATTGGTGGAAAGAAAAGCTTAGTCTATCTGATTATGTAATAAATTGGATAAGTTTTTTTAAAGGTCTAATAATTGGTTTATTAATTTACCATTTTTTTATAATTTAATGAAAAATTTAGTCGCTGGAGTAGATGAAGTAGGAAGAGGAAGTTTGATTGGACCTGTTTACGCTGCAGCAGTAATTTTAAAAAAAGATATTAATAAAACAAAACTTAAAGATTCAAAAAAATTAAACAAAAATCAAAGAGAGACTTTAGCTAAATATATAAAAAAAAATGCTATTTGGGCTATAGGCTTTGCTTCTTTAAATGAAGTTGAAAAAATTAATATTTTAAATGCTAGTTTACTTGCAATGAAAAGAGCAATTAAAAAACTTAAAATCAAACCAAAGATTGTTCTTATTGATGGAAATAAATCTCCAGAAATGAAAAATTATTTAGTTAAAAATATAATTAAAGGTGATCAGAAAATACCTGAAATATCTGCGGCATCTATTATTGCAAAAGTTTCTAGAGATAAATTAATTACTAAAATTTCAAAAAAATTTAAAAATTATAAATGGGATTTAAATGCTGGCTATGGAACAAAAGAACATTTAAGAGCTATAAAAAAATTTGGAATAACCAAATTTCATCGAAAAACATTTAAGCCAATACACAATATATTGAGTCTTAAAAAAAATTAGTCACAATTAGAGTTAAATTAATTCAATCATAGGTTGACCTGGAGTCCTGGAAGGAGTCTAATTGTTTTTTAGAAAATGAGTCAATCAAACTTTAAAAATAAAATAATTAATGGGGATAGTATCCAGGAATTAAAAAAAATTCCCAATGAGACATTTGATCTTATTTTTGCTGATCCACCATATAACCTTCAACTAAAAAAAGAGTTAACAAGACCAGATAGATCTAAAGTAAAAGCTGTTGATGATAAGTGGGACAAATTTGAAAATTTTAAAAGTTATGATGATTTTACTATTGATTGGTTAAAAGAGTGTAAAAGAATTTTAAAAAAAAATGGTACTATATGGATCATTGGCAGTTATCATAATATTTTTAGAGTTGGATCTAAAATTCAAGATTTAGGTTTTTGGATTCTGAATGATGTAATTTGGAACAAAAATAATCCAATGCCAAATTTTAAGGGTACAAGATTTACAAATGCTCACGAAACATTAATTTGGGCATCAAAAAATGAACAATCAAAATATACTTTCAATTATCAATCTCTAAAATGCTTGAATGATGATATTCAAATGAGATCTACTTGGAATTTACCCATATGTAATGGAAAAGAGAGACTCAAACATAATGGCATAAAAGTTCATTCTACTCAAAAGCCAGAATCATTGCTGTATCGGATAATTTTAGCATCAAGCAATAAAAATGATTTAATTTTAGACCCATTCTTAGGTACCGGAACCACAGCTGTAGTATCTAAAAAGTTAGGTAGAAATTATTTTGGAATTGAAAAGGAAAAAAATTATTTTGATGCTGCAGGTAAAAGAATTAAAAATGCAAAAGTTATTGAAGATGAATATTTAGATACTTTAGAAAATAATAGATCTAAACCTAGAGTTCCTTTTGGTTCATTAGTAGAAATGGGATTAATTAAACCAGGTACTGAAATTTATGATCGAAAGAAAAAAATTAATGCAAAAATAATGGTTGATGGAAGCATTAAATACCAACAATCAGAAGGTTCTATCCACAAAGTAGCAGCAAAAATTATTGGAGCTGAAAGCTGTAATGGTTGGACATTCTGGCATTATCAATCAGGAAAAACATTAAGACCAATTGATGAGTTAAGGCAAAGACTTAGACCAGCTAATTAATCCCTATAAATTTTTCCCAAATAAAAATCTAAAAATTTACGATTTTTTGAAAGATATTTTAAAATTAAATTTCTAATAAAAATATTGATTGGGTTCGAAAGATGAAATGAAAAATTATTTAATTTAGATCTATTTTGTATTGATAAAATTTTTTTTAGTTTATTTTTGTAGAAATTACTTTTATCATTAATAATAGTGTCAAATATATTCTGTGCTGTTTCTATGCTTTGTGATGCACCTTGTGCAAAAGAAGGTGAAAGTGCAAACAAGGCATCTCCAGATAAAAAAATATTTTTTTTATTTGTTGATGGAATATTATTACTAACAAAGACAGGAAATGCCTTAACTTCAGTTAAATTTTCAATTTTAATTTGTGAATTTTTTATCAAAATTTTTTTTAAAGAATTTAGGAAATTTTCAGATTTAAATATTTTTGAGTCTTTAAAATCTTTCTCTTTTATTTTTTTCTTTAAAATTGCTACGAAATTATATTCATTATTTTGATTGACCGGATAAATCACATAATGAAAATTTGATCCCATAAAAATTGAAATATCTTTATTATCAAATTCTTTTAATTTTCCTCTTAAAGCTATGGTATTATTATACTTTGGTTTTAGATTCTCATTAAAGACTATAGATTTAGACTGAGAGAAAACTCCATCTGCAATTATTAGAAAATCAAAATTTTCTGATGAATTATCAGAGAATATAGCTTTAATATTATTGTCATTTTCTAAATTGGTTAGAGTTGTGTTAAACTTAATTTTATCTTTAGGAATTTTTTGTAATAATAATTTTAATAAAGTTGATCTTTTCATTGTTGTATATCGATCTAAACCTTCATTAAATTGGGTAAGATCTATATCACATATTTTTTTGTAGTTATTTGATTGAAAAAAATTAACTTTCGATGGAAAATATAGTTCTGAAGTGTCAAGATTGTTAAGTCCAATTTTATTAAGAAGTTTAGTACAGTTTACTGAAAGTTGAATTCCATAGCCATTTAATAAATTTAAATCATTTCTTTTTTCAAAAATTTTATAATCAAATTCTGGATTATTATTAAGAATATTTGCAAGATATAATCCTGATATACCACATCCTATAATTCCAATTTTTTTCATTAATTTCTTTTTACTGTATTTAATATTTTTTTTGTAAATGAGGGTAAGGTCCAATCATTTATTTCATTTGTACCTATTAATAAACTATTTTTAAATTTTGAAAAATTTTTCTTTTTCTTCAATAAAATTTTCATATCTATATTAGATATTTTAATATTAATTTTTTTTCCAATATAATTTTTAAATTGTAATTTTGAAATTTCGTGCATTGGAAATATTGGCATACCTTTTAAAAAATTAAATTTTTTATTTTTTAAAAGAAGGTATTTTTTATTTTTATTTTGAAAAATACTTACCTCAAAAAACTTTTCCTTATTAAATTTATTTTTAGAGATTAACTCAAAGTCTTTCTTTTTAAATGAAATGCAATTTTTAGAAATAGGACACTCATTACATAGTGGGCTAATAGGTTTACATATTAATGCTCCTATCTCCATTATAGCTTGTACATAATCGCCAGATCTACTTGTATCTCCAAAAAAAATTTTTTTTTTATTTAAATTTTCTTTAGAGATCTCCTCATATTTTTTTAAATTAAAAACTCTCTTTAATACTCTTTCTATATTTCCATCTAAAGGTATAATCTTTTTATTAAATACAATTGCCATTATAGCCTTGGAAGTATAGTCGCCCACACCTGGTAATGATTTAAGGTCTTGTTCATTACTAGGAAGATTACCTTCAAATTCGTTTATAATTTTTTTTGCAGTATTTTTGAGATTTCTAGCTCTAGAATAGTAACCTAATCCTTCCCAACATTTCATTAGCTTTTTATCACTTACTTTAGATAAACTTTTTAAATTTGGAATTTTTGAAATAAAATTATTAAAATAAGGTATAACAGTTTTTACTTGGGTCTGTTGAAGCATAAATTCACTTACTAAAGTAAAATATTCTTTTTTAATTTGCGATGATTTAAATCTCCAAGGCAATATTCTTTTATTATTATCGTACCAATATAGAATTTTTTTTGGTATATTTTGATTGTTCATATGAATTTCAAATATAATATTAAGCAGAGAAGCAAAACCATTCAAGGGTTAAGATCTTTTAAAAATACTTTACCAGCAAAAATAAAAAAAATTATCACAAAAAAAGGCCATATTTACTCAGAAACATTAGATAATTGGCAATATATAGTTGGCAAAGAATTATTCAAAGTTTGTTTCCCTAAATCTTTTAAAAGCTCTAATCAAGTAAGAGAAAGTTGCCTAATTATTATGGTTAAAAGAGGACATGAAGTTGATCTGGAATACTCAAAGGGCTTGATAGTAGATAAAATGAACATTTTTTTTGGTTATAAAGTTATAAATAAGATTAAATTAATTCCATTTGATGGAGAAAAAGATGAATTTAAAGAGAAAAATCCTAAAGATGTGACAAAAAAAGAATATACAGAAAAAATTTCAGGTATAAAAAATAAAAAAATAAAGAAATCTTTATTAACATTGAGTAAACTATTTACTAAAAAATGAAAAAAAATTTAATTATATTTATATTATTTTTATTTTTTACAAATTCGTTAACAGCTGATGATGATGTAAAAGTAATTAAAGAGGGCAATTTAAATGCAAAAATTAAGTTGATTGTTTATGAATCTTTAACCTGTTCTCATTGTGCAAATTTTCATAGGGATATTTATCCAAAGTTAAAGGAAGATTTTATAGATAAAGGATATGCAAATATAGAATTTAGAAATTTTCCTCTTGATCTTGCATCATTAAATGCATCAAAACTAGCTCATTGCAGAAATGATGGTGAATCAGATATTTTACACTTTTTATATAAAAATCAGAAAAAATGGTTGTCAGGTCAAACTCTTGAGGATTTAAATAAAAATTTAGAACAGATAGTTAAAGAAAAAAACTTTGGAATTAATTATAATGATTGTATTAATAATAAAGTCATTGAGGACCATATTTTGACTGATCGAATCAATGCAGTAAAAAAATATGAAATAGAAGCTACCCCAACCTTGATTATTAACGATAAAAAGTTCGATAATCCACAAAACTACAAAAAATTAAAAAAAAAATTAGAAAAAATGATATAACATATTGAATGGAGTTTAAAAAAATCCAACTCAACGGTTTTAAATCATTTGCTGATAAAACAAATTTTTTAATTGAAGATGGTCTTACAGGAATTGTGGGACCAAATGGCTGCGGTAAATCAAATATTGTAGAATCACTTAGATGGTGTATGGGAGAAACATCTGCAAAGAGTATGAGGGGCTCGGGAATGGAAGATGTAATATTTTCAGGCACATCTAATAAACCTTCAAAAAATATTGCTGAGGCAATTATAACATTGTCTAATGAGAATAAAGAAGGACCACATCAATATAAGGATATTGAAGAAATAAATATAAGAAGAAAAATAGAAAAGGATAAAGGTTCAAAGTTTTATATAAATGACAAAGAGGTTAGAGCAAAAGATGCTCAAATGTTTTTTGCTGATTTGTCAACTGGAGCACATTCTCCATCTTTAATTAGTCAAGGGAGAATTGGAGCTCTTGTGACAGCTAAACCTGTAGATAGAAGAGCAATAATTGAAGAGGCTGCAGGAATATCCGGACTTCATGTTAGAAGGCATGAAGCAGAACTTAGATTAAATGCATCAGAAAATAATTTAAAACGAGCAGATGAATTGAGGAGGCAACAAGAAAAACAACTAGCTGGACTTCAGAAGCAAGCTGAAGAAGCAGAGAAATATAAATTAATATCTGATGAAATAAAAAAAATTGAAGCAGGTTTATATTATTTAAGATTAAAAGATATTGACCAAGAAATTAAGTTAGAAAATGAAATAAATTCTGAGGCTGAAAGTGAGGTAAATCAATTCAATAAAAAGTTAGAACAACTAGAGAAACAAATAAAATTTGAAACTGAAAAAATAAATCCAGTAAAAGATAAAAATATTGAAAATATCTCAAAAATTCAAAGACTTAATCTAGAATTAAAAAATTTAGATGAGGAAAATGAGAGAATTAAAGATGAAATTAACAATATAAAAATATCCCTCAAAACAATCGACGAAGATATAGATAGAGAAAAAAGTATAGTGATTGATGCAAATTCAAACGAAAAGAGAATTAAAGAAGAAAAAAAAGAATTGATTGAAATTGATTCAAAATATTATGAAACTGAAAAAAAGTCTAATGAAGATTTAGACTTGGCAAAGACTAAATTAAAAAACGAACAAGAGAAAGTTGAAGTTATTTTAAAAAATTTTAATTCAGAAGTTTTACAAAAAAACATAATGACTGTTGATGAAGTTAGCGAAAATATTATAAAATCAATAAAATTTATTGATGAAAAAAAATTAGATGAAGCTAAATCAATTTTAGAAGATTCAAAAATATCTTTGTCTTTTATAAATCAAATTCTAAAAGGTGAAATTAATGAAGATAAATTTTCAAAGATAGTTTCAAAAAATAAAAATATAAAGACTCTTCAAGAAGAATATGCAGATAATTATAGTAAAAATCAAAGTATTAAAAATGAATCTCTTAAAAGAAGACAACGAATAAAAATAATTGAAAAAGAAGTAGATAGCTGGAAAAATTTATTATCCAACTCTGAAAAAAAAATATTACAATTAAGAGAGAGAGAAATAAAAGAGTCTCAAAAGCTCAATGAGTTAGAAAAACAACCTCAATCCCAAGCTGAAAAAAAAGGTCAAATATCAGAAAGTTTAAGATCTGTTGAAAATGAGAAAAATCAAAGTGAAATTATTATTGAAGAAACTGAAAATAAAATTTCAAATTTTTTAACAGAATTAAATAAAGCAAAAGAGGAGACAATTCAGATTAGAGAAAGAAAAGCAAGCTCTGGTGCTACTATAGATGGTTTAAATAAAAGAAGAAATGACTTGTTGGAGAGAGTGGATACAGAATTAAGTTTGAATGAAAGTAATATTTTAGAATTTTCAAACTTAAATCAAGATCAAGAATTGCCTGACGCTGTAACACAAGAGGAATTACTTGATGAAAAAAAAAGGCAAAGAGAAAAATTAGGCTCTGTTAATTTAAGAGCAAGTGAAGAGACTTCTAAATATGAAACAGAAATAAAAAGGATGGAGCAGGATAGAGCTGATCTTGTTACAGCAATAATAAAATTAAAAGAAAGTATTAATGAATTAAACCAAAAAGGCAGGGAAAGACTTTTAGATGCATTTGAAAAAGTAAATAGAAAATTTAATGAAGTATATACAAAACTTTTTAATGGTGGGAGCGCAAAATTAGAATTGGTTGACTCTGATGATCCACTGGATGCAGGACTAGACCTTCTTGTAAGTCCTCCAGGAAAAAGACTTCAATCTATAACTTTGTTATCTGGAGGTGAACAAGCATTGACTGCTCTTTCTTTGATTTTTGCAGTATTTTTAACTAACCCTTCTCCTATCTGTGTACTTGATGAAGTAGATGCACCTTTAGATGATGCAAATGTTACGAGATTTTGTAATTTATTGGAAGAACTAACTAAAATCACAACTACTAAGTTTATAATCGTTACACACCATGCATTAACAATGTCTAAAATGGATAGACTTTACGGAGTAACAATGCCTGAAAAAGGTGTAAGCCAGCTTGTTGCTGTTGATTTACAAAAAGCTGAAACTATGGTGGCATAAAATGCCTGATGATAATTTCAAAACTCGCCTGGAAATTGCAAAAAAGAAAGCTTTTAAAAAAAATAATCGATCAAAAAATCAACAATCATCAAGTTTTGGGAGTGCATTTAAATTAAGTACAGAACTTGTAGCCGCAGTGGCCGTAGGGACAATTATTGGGTTTATTTTAGACGATTGGTTTGGTACTAAACCCTGGTTAATTTTAATATTTTTTTTTGTAGGGGTAATTGCTGGAATATTAAATGTAATTAAATCAGCAAAAAAAATGCAGAAATAAAACTTATTGTAATATTATGGCAGCAAATCCAATGTACCAGTTCAATGTCTACAGGATTGGTCCGGAAATTAAAATTGGAGAAATAGATTTGTCTTTTACTAATGCAAGTTTATTTATGGCAATAAGTTCAATTGCAATATTAATAATATTTAATTTGGGATCAAAAAAAAATACATTGATACCAAATAAATTACAACTTCTCGCAGAACTAAGCTATTCATTTGTATCAAAGATGATCAGTGATACGGCAGGATCAAAAGCAAAACCATATTTTTCTTTTATATTTTCTTTGTTCATGTTTGTTCTATTCTGCAATATGTTTGGAATGATTCCTTACTCATTTACTGTTACAAGTCATATAATTGTTACATTTGTACTAGCTGCATTTATATTTATAGGAGTAACAATTATAGGATTTATTAAACATGGGTTTGGATACTTAAAATTGTTTGTACCAAGTGGTGTTCCAATGGTATTGTTACCCTTGATAGTTGTAATTGAAATAATTTCTTATTTAAGTAGACCAATAAGTTTGTCTGTCAGATTGTTTGCTAATATGATGGCAGGACACACTATGATGAAAGTATTTGGAGGTTTTGTAATAAGCCTCGGAATAGTCGGTGGTTGGTTGCCATTAGGCTTTTCAGTTGCATTAACTGGTTTGGAGATATTAGTTGCTTTTCTTCAAGCTTATGTTTTTGCAATTTTAACCTGCATCTATTT
>MDSW01092121.1_pt1 | contig 27880 bp, 32 predicted proteins | sample 811171 | NCBI WGS metagenome assembly MDSW01 (sample SAMN05326641, study PRJNA326480) | marine metagenome | isolation source: seawater | place: Atlantic Ocean: North West | collected 2012 | reverse complement strand
GAGCAGAAATAGCTGAAGAATTATTTTTCTTTATGAAAGCTAGCATTAATTTTAAACAGTCTCTTTCAAGAATTATATCATCATCTAATTGAACAACAATATCACTTTGAGCCACTCTAAATCCTTCTATTCTTTGAGCCACTTGACCCTTAAATTTACTTTTTATAATTTTTATATTTTTAAAACTTTTAAACTGATTTTTATTTAGGTTAACAGCATTAGGAATTGATATTATTATTTCATTTACAATAACTGAACTTTGTTCAATTGATTTAAGTGTAGGTATCAAATCCCTATTTCCGATTGTTGGTATAATAACAGATATATTTTTCAATTGATTAAATTTAATATACTCAAGGAATTAAAATCAGTAAAATATTTTTTACAGTAAGTTTTATTTTTAGTTTTTGTAGCTAAATCATCTTCTACTATGTTGGCAAAATCTTCAGGCTCATTTACATATTGAATTGATTCTTTTAATTCAAATAGTGGATTTAAATCTATCTCATTTAAATCATAGTAAATTGGAGTTAATCCAGAAATTACAGAGCTAAACACAGCAGTACTTCCTCTGTATAATACATAATTTGATTTTAATATATCTTCCTTTAAAGAGCTATTAGAAAATATAATATGTTTGATATCCTTTAAAGATTCCTTTCTTTTTTGAATAATTTTTTTTGGTATAGATGGATGAAATCTTATTATAAATTGAAAATTTTTAATTTTTTTTGATACTGATTTAATTAAACTAATAAATACATCAACATCATCAATCAAACCCTCTGGAATTACTAAAATGTTAGATGCATTTAATTCTCTATTTGCAAATAGAGAGCCTCTAGATGATCCCAGCTCAAACAGTTTTTTTTTATCAAAGTAATTGCTAAAAATTTTGTGAGTAATTTTTCCTGATGTAAATATAAAATTAGGATCATAACCTCCTCCTCGATTTTTTAAAATTGAATGTTGATGTTTAAAAACTGCAGAGTGTTGATATCCTGATGAAATTGTAGACTTGCAAGAATTAATTGCCTTGTAAATTAGCCTCTCATATGCGTGCCCTTCATAAGTAGTAAGAATCAGTTTTGGAGAATATTGTTTAACTAACTTTTTAATATAAAAATAAACTCTAAGATTAGATAAAGTAGAATATGATAGACAATCAATTGAAGATTGAATTTTTACTCTTTTTTCTAAAGAGCAATTTGAATCAAATATAGAAGAGTAAAGTAATACTAAGAACTCTTTAATTTGAAGCAAACGAATTTTAATTTCATAAACAATTGATAAATTTCCAATTATAAAATTATCTTTAGAATCAATTTTTTGCTTGGTATGCTTTATAAATATCCTGTTAACTTTTAGTGATTTACTATTAAGGTCTTCACTCAAATTATAAAAATATAAATCTTGATTATTTGATAACTGGTTTTTGTTAAACAAATGTGATACAAAGAAGATATCAACATTTATAGTTTTTTTAAAATTTGACTTAGAGTTAAATGAAATTTTTAAAAATGAAACTATGAAGTTTAAATAAACTTTTAAAAACTTAGTTAATGAATTTAAAAAGAACCTTGCATTTGATTCGGAAAAAATTATTTGATACTTTTTTAAATCTATATGGTGAGGTCTAATTATATGAAGATAGCTTATTGAGTTTCTTGATATAGATGTTGAATTTTCAATTATTAAATCACAAACTTTGCATAATTTTTTATATTCCAATTTATTTAACATATAATTTATTTGAATAAAATTAAATTTAAATTCTAGTCAATAAACCGAGAAATTTATTGATAAAAAAGTTATTTGTTTTTGATTTTAAAGTTCTTATGTATAGTTTAAAGGAATTATATTCCAAGTTTGTTAATGATACTCTGTCTAATATAAAATTTTCAATATTAGTATTTATTTTACCGCTTGATTTTAAAACTTTTTTAAAACCTAACTTTATTAAGTCATTTATATTATCATCATTGAATTGTCCATTAGTAAAAGCAAAGAGCTTACAGTAGTTTTTTAAATCAAATAAAAATTGTTCATTTTTCTCAATGTTACTTATAAAATCTTTAGACTTCAAAGCAGGAGAATTCCAGTGGAGGTACAAATGATTACCAAAATAAACATATTTATTATTTGCAAACTTTTTTAAAGTTGAATAAGAAACTATTTTACCTTGATATAATAAAATTTCATCATCATAATTTTTATATAATTTTTTTTCCAATTCGAACATTTTCTCTGGATCTATTTCAAGGTGAATTAATTTATTAGGATTAATTTTTAACTCTTTACAATAATTCTTATAAAATATTGCTTTTGATGAAATCAGAGGGGACTTGTTTATTATATGACCCATATTGAGAAACATTATTGATGGTATTTTATTCTCAATTAGAAAATTTATACCATCATTAAAAGCACCATAAAAACCATCATCAAATGTTATTAAAGCTGGGTTTTTTGGAAGTTTATGATTTTCAATTAGTTGCTTTGGGCTAATAATATTATAATTCTTATTAATCCATTTAATTTGTGAGTAAAAAATTTTTTTTGAAACATTAAGATTATGTTCTAAACAAAACTTACTAGGATTATCATTAATTTCATGATATAAAAAAATTGTAATTTTTTTATTTTTCATTAGATGTTATCACTATCTGAAATAGTAAAATGGACACTATTTAATGGAACTGAAATCTCTTCTGATGGTTTGTTGAAAATTATTGGGACTTGATTAAACCTATAAAAGCTATTTTGTATTAAAATTTTTGTGAATTCTGACTGCAATGAGTACCATAGATTTATAGAGTTAATATTTTTTTCTAGAGCTGTATTATTTAAAACATTAATAGCATAACCTAATGCAGATTTATATTGTTTTAAAAAAAGAAAATCAGCAATTGTTAACTTAGAGTCTCCATCGTTATATGATAGTGTATATACAAGGTAGCCTATAATTAAATCATTTTTTTTAAAAACTAATTTGTTATATTTTTTAGGATTTAAACTAAATCTCCATTCTAGCATTTCTTTATTTCTTTTAAAAATAAAATCCCATTCGTCTATAGCTAAGTCCCAAAACTTATTAAAATTATCATCAAAAAATTCTATTTTTTCATAACTAAAATTCTTAGATGAATTGAAGATTATATTTGAGAACATAATATTTACTCTAACAAAAATCTTATAGAAAAAACTTAGTATTAATGCAGGAATATATCCTATTCTTTTTTTGAGAAAATTCACAATATTTAAAGGTCGAACAAAAGATTGTACCCTAAAAAGTTTATTTTCAAAAAAATTACATTTACTCAAATAGATTGGCATAGAAAGATGATTAGGAGTTCCATACATAAAATGCATATTTTCTGAATCTTTTGTTGATATCTTTACAAGACTAGTAAAAAGTCCCTTCCCTTGGGCTAGTTTATCTACATATGTATCGCCAATCTCAGCAACTAATTTTTCTTTTGAGTTTATAATTAAGCTTTTTGGAGTAACTGATGTGGTAGCAATAATTTTATTGTTATCATTATAATAATTTATGAAACCTAATCCTGCTCTATTTTTCAAAAGTTTCCAATAAAAGTATCCCATCTGTCCATATCTATAATTATCGTTGAATTGGATTTTAAAAAATTGATCTATTAAAAAGAGGTTTTCAATTGTTAACTCTAATTTCTTAATATTCATATTAACTGTTTTCAATTTTGAGTATAAAAATTTTTATTTTATTTTATTGTGAATCTTTATTTGAGTAAAATCTTCTTTCAAAATATTTAACACTTTATTTAGTTCATTTTTGGTATTTACAGATGGGAAAGATCTAGGCAATAATATACTTTTTATAACAGACCCAATTTCTATAGCCTTCATTTGCTCTATTGACTCTGATTTAGAATACAAAGTGTTTTCTTTATTTATCATATTATAGAGAAATTGTTTTTCATATGCTATTAATCCTTGTATTTTATAGATAACATTTAAAGTACTTGAATCAAAATTGCTAATTGGAGATTTTCTAAAGCATGAGATAATCTCATCATTTTTGTTTTTTATGCATTTAACAACAGAGATGTCATCTAATAGTTTTTTATCATCAATTTTTGATATACCATTCCACATTAAATGATTTTTTGATTTATGCATCTCCTCAATAAATATATCAATGTATTCTGGTATAATCAATGGTTCATCACCCTGAACTAGAAGAACATGTGTTGATTCAATTTCAGATATTGCTTCTGCAACACGTGACGTTCCATTTTCGTGTTTATGTCTAGTATATATTACATCTCCTCCAAAATCTTCAATGACTTCTTTTATCTCTTTATCACCTGTAGCAATATAAACTTTATCAACTGCTTTAGCTAGTAATACACGTCTTCTAACATGCTCAACCATTGGTAATCCATAAATATCTATAAGTACTTTATTTCTAAGTCTAACAGAATCTAAATGACATGGAATCACAACTTGTATTTTCATTATTTATTGAGGTAAAACTCCACAATCAATATTAATACATTGTCCAGTAATTGCACTTGCGCTATTTGAGGCCAAGAAAACACAAAGATCTCCTACTTCAATACTTGTAGGCATTCTATTTAATGCTGAATTATTTTTTGTAAAAGTAGAAATAAACTCTTCTGGATTTCTATTTCCAGGGGCATATTCTGTTTTCAATGCTTCAATTAGACCGTTAGTTGCAATTAATACTGGACAGACTGCATTTACTCTAATTCCCTTAGGGCCCAATTCCTTAGCTAGAGATTGAGTTAAACCATTCATTCCAAATTTAGAGGCTACATATGCAGAATTGTTACTACTGCCTCTTTTACCAGCTATGCTAGATACATTAATAATAGAGCTACCTTTTTTAAGATATTTTGATGCTGCTTTTGACCCCCAAAAAGCTCCTTTTAGGTTTGTATCTATTATATCACTTAAAAAACTATCATCTATCTTATCAATTGGCATCCACTTAGAGAACCCTGCATTATTGATATAGCAATCTATTTTTCCAAATTTTCTAATAGTAGACTCAACAAGTTTTATATGATCTTCTTCATTTCTAACATCAGTAAATTGGAAAAATACTTTATCATCAAACTCTTTAGTAAGTTCTGGTTTATTTCGAGAGCCAATAAATACTTTATATCCGGAATTAACCAATCTTTTTGTAATGCCAAGACCAATACCTCTATTACCCCCTGTAACTATTGCTACTTTATTAATTTCCATTTTTAAATTGTCATACATGAAAACCCTCCATCAACTGAAACTTCAGATCCAGTTACAAAGCTAGCTGCATCTGAGGATAACCATAAAATTGCTCCAATCAATTCATTAGGATTTCCAAATCTGTTCATAGGTGTATGCCCTAAAATTTGTTTTTTTCTCTTATCATCAATAAAGTTTTTTAGATTCCAATCTGTTGGGAAAAATCCTGGACGAATAGCATTAACCCTAACTCCTTTTGTACCCCATTCTCTAGCTAAATTTTGAGTTAAATTCTTTATACCTGCTTTTGCAACAGAATATGTAAAAGCTTTTGAAAGAGGTGGGCCAGCAGAAGCAGACGAAATATTAATAATAGATCCTTTTCCATTTTTAAGCATATGTTCTCCTATTACTTGACATCCAAAAAAAGTTCCTTTAATTTGAGAGTCCATTATCGAGTCCCATTCTTTTTCTGTAATATCAATAAATGGCGTAGATCCATTAATTCCTGCACCATTTATAAAAATATCTATGTTCCCAAATTTCTTAACTATCTGATTTAATATACTTACAAAGTTTGACTTTATAGAAACATCTATTTTAAGGGAAATTATATCATTAAATCCCTCTTCATTTATTTCTTTCTCTATTTTTTGAGCTTTTTCAAGTCTTAAATCAAGAATTGCTACTTTACATCCTGTTCTTGCATATGCTTTTACCATTTCTCCACATAAATGACCTCCAGCACCAGTCACAGCAACTACTTTTCCTTTCAAATTAAAAAGTTTATCTAAATACATTTAATTTAATTTTTTTTGAAATCTATAATTATATTTTTCATTGCCTCAGCCCATTTCCATAGAATGAAAAGATCAGATCCTAGAATAGCAAATGTATATCCTAATTCAAATACAGCATTAATATTTTTAATATTAGGATCATTTAGCTGAGTACCACAACTTTTATTATACTGTTTGCAAGCATCTATTACTTTTTTTGATGCACTAATAACATCTGGATGATCTAATTGACCTGGGACTCCTAGAGATCCTGAAATATCATAGGGGCCAATCATTACTCCGTCAATTTCATCATGGGATAATATTGATTCAATATTTTTGACACCTTCAATAGACTCAATTTGAATCATGAAAATAGAATCTTTATTCCATTTCTTTATATAACTTTCAAAATCAAAGCCATAGCCTTGAGCTCTATTAACCCCATAACTTCTATTACCGATTGGAGGATACTTTAAATTACCTATAAGTTTTTGTACATCTTCAGAGTTATTTACCATTTGTATAAGCATTCCATCAGCACCAAATTCTAGCAACGGTTTAATATAATCATTAGAGTGAGAAACTGGTCTAGGAAGACATGGGACACCATGAAGTTGGCTGACAGTAATTATACTTTTTGCCTCTGGAAGAGTAATAGTTGAGTGTTCCATATCAATAGCTAAAAAATCAAATCCTGCTTTGGCAAAAGTCTCGGATATTGACGGCTCAGCATATGAGACCCACGCACCAAAAATTTTTTGTCTTGATCTTAAAGCCTTTTTAAGTAAATTTTGTTTCATTAATCCGATTTAGAAATCAAGTGTTTTATTACAGCGTGTAGATGAAGTAAGCCAACTAACTCATTTTTACTATTCAAAACAGGTAAATCCCATATTTGATTTTTTTCCATCAACTCTAATGCATGAGTTATAGAATCTTGATCAGAACAAACAGTAGGAGCCTTAATGGCATGATCAATAACATAGTCACTGAAGAGTGCAGAAAAAGGTTTTTGAATATTTAATAATTTTCTTCTAATATCACCATCAGTAATAATTCCTTTTAATTGTTTATTCTCTACAACACAAACTATTCCTATCTTAGATTCGCTCATTTTATCAAGAGCAACCTTAAGAAATTCATCTGGTGTAACCTGAGCAAATTTTTCAGGTGTTAGCATTATATTTTCTGTTTTCATTTCAATTTATTTTATGAGCTTCATCAGGGCCCAACTCATTTTCTAGTTCTATTCTAAGATTATGCAATTTTTTGGCTTGGTAAAGAATTTTTTCAAGATACTTAATATCTAAAACTGTATTAGCGTCTGATAAAGCATTTTTTGGATCATTATGAGTTTCCATGAACAATAAATTAATCCCATTTGCAACGGCAGATCTGACAAGAGCTGGAATGAATTCACGTTGTCCTCCAGATATATTTCCCATTGAAGTAGGTAATTGAACAGAGTGAGTAGCATCAAAACAAACAGGATATCCTGTCTCAGCCATGATTTGAAAATTTTTCATATCATTTATGAGCATGTTATAACCAAAAAAAGTTCCTCTATCAGCTAAGATTATTTGATTACCGCCGAAAGCTTCAATTTTTTTACATGAATTCTTCATATTCCAAGGGCTCATAAACTGACCCTTTTTCAATAAAATAGGCCTTCCAGTCTCTGCAGCAGCCTTTAAAATTGAAGTTTGACGACATAAATATGCTGGCACTTGAACTAAGTCACAGACTTCTCCAGTAGCAGATGCCCAAGATGGATCAGAAAAATCAGAAACTACTGGAACTCCAAATGAATTCCTCACCTCTGATAAAATTTTCAAACCCTCATCAATTCCAACTCCATGAAAACTTTTTGGAGATGAACGACAGTCTTTATCATAACAAGATTTATAAATCCATGGAATATCAAGCTTTGAGCAAATTTTATCAATTTTCTCTGCCATATAAAGAGCATGATCTCTATTTTCAATTGCACAAGGACCTCCAACAAAAGCAAGGGGAAGGCTTCCACCAATTTTGACCTTGTTAATTTTACCATAACCAACATTAACTGTTTTTTTCATAAATAATATTTAACCATGAAAAACATCAAAAGAATTTTTCATATACTTAAAAATAATAGGTCGAGCTAAATTAAGCTTACTTTCAACAACAATACTTCTTTTAGAGGTATTATCTGTGTTTTTACAAATATAACTTTTTAATCCTCCTCGATTTATTTTTAGAATCGATTTTTTGTCTAAACCTGTATCAAAAATTTTGAGTTTCAGATTTTCATTAGACGGATTCACCCAAAGTAGTTCATATGTAAATTCGTCATCAAAATTATATTGAATATTGTAATTTTTGTTGCGAAAACTAGTTACTCCTAGAAACTTGAATTTTTTTCCATATGATATTGCATCATAATTTCCATGAACATATCCTTTGATTGGACCAAATTTTTTGTTTTCATAACCTACATAACCTCTATCAGACAAATGACTTCTTTTACTAATAAATTTATTACTACTATGAAAAACAGAAAAAGTACCATCTGATTTTATATTTAACATTTTGCATAACTTCTTTAAATCAATTGTTGTTTTTAATTCATTCTCTAATTCAGTAGAATAATTGTAAATTTTAATACCATCTGAATTAAAAAAGATAAAATTAACTTTATTTATATCTATTTTTTTTGACAAAGGATTAATCAATTTAGGAATATTGAGTAACTCAAAATAAGAGTTCCATCCATTTTCAATTCTTAGAGGAAAAAGATCACTAACTACATCATTATCAGATAATGGAAATTTAGTAGTGAAAGTATATCTAGAGTTAAGTAATTCAAAATATTTTAAGTCTATATTTTTTAATAACCAAAACTTTATTTTGGACTTAAAGCTGTTCATTATTCAAAATTTTAAACCAATTCTCTTTTATCTTTTTTTGATAATTAAACCTATTTCCATGAACTACAAAGCTAGCTGGTGGATGTGTGTGTTCAAGTGAAAGCATTGGAGCTGTCTTATTTATTCCAAATCCAAAAGGAATTCCTGCCATATTTCTTGATAAAAAAATTGGTAATTCTTTTTGTTTTATTTTATATCTATTTAAAGGAATAATATTAATTGAATTACTTTTGATCTTTACAATATCGATTAACTTTCGATTATTTGAATTGTAAATTTCTATTTTAGATTCTCTTAATTGAGGTTTAGCTTCTAGATTAACAAAAACAAAAAAGTTTTCTATCTCGTTATATTGAATAAACGGATGAAATGTTAATAAGCTAGCTTTTGTTGGAAATGGATTAATTTCACCTTGATAACTTGTGCTTGTTCCTTTGTAATTAAAACCGACTGTTGCTCGCCATTCAGGCGTTTTTGTATATTTAAATTCATGATTAGGTAAAAGTGATAAATTATTTGCTAAAGGTTTATCTCTAAACTGAAGAATAATAATCGGTAATACCCCGCTTTCTGTATTCAAATTAAAATCTTTATAATAAATAGTTTTGGACTCACCATAATTTAATTTACATATTAAATTTGTTATCCATTTTTTTCCATCAGAGTAAATAGACCATAGGTTTTTTGGTTCTTTTGAAATATTTTCCCAATTATTAGGTGGGAAATTATGTACAGTACAGAAACCTGCAGATTCATTAATATTAAGTAATGGGAAAAAAGACATTTTTATTTTTTTACTATGGTTCTAATCCACCATGAAGGTTCATTTTGTTCAATATGAGGTGAAAAATTAATTACAGCATTAGTCTCTATTCTGGAATTAAGAATTTTATTTAATTTTTTTCTTTCAGGATTATGTATATTAATATCTCTATAAAATAATTTTTGTTTAAATCCATTTATAGTCTTAAAAATAGGGCTCTTTAAATGCTTAATTTTTGTTCCAAAATATCCTATAAAAACTTTTTCCATGTTTAATTTTTTGAAGAGTTGATAAAAGGATTTTTTGTCAAAAAATAACAGATGAGGTTCATCTAATTCTTTATGATCCCAGTCTTTACATGGAACTTCTATGAACAAATGACTGTTTTTTTTAAGTGATTCTATCATAGGCTTAAGGAAACTTACAGGATTAGTTACATGTTCAAGAACATGTGATATTATAATAAAATCGAAATAAGATTTATAAGATTTAAGATTTTCTTCTTTAATAATTTTAATTCCAATTTTAATTAATTCATTATGTAGGTTAGTATCTGTTTCGATTGCATAGTATTCTGATTTACTGTATTTATTAATCCATTGTTTAGCAAAAACACCTGGTCCTGGTCCAATCTCAAGTATTTTAATTTCTTCATCTGGATTGAGGCTGGTATATTTAGAGATTGTATGTAATCTTGTTTTAGCTATTCCATTAAAAAACGCTTTAAGTTTTTTGTCTCGATTATATCCGCCATGAGCGTTATTATGATAATTTGAGTTATATTCATCAAGCTCCAAATTACCAGGCATTGGATTAGAAAAAATTAAATCACAATCGTTACAATAGAATTTTTTAAGATTATTGAAACAACTGCTTAAATTTCTATAATCACTATGAAAGTTAATTTTTTTACTTTCACACACTGGACATTTATTAGTTAAGTTTTGTTTAACTTTCATTATCTATCCTTTATTTTTTTTGCCGGAGCACCAGCGTATACGCTATAAGAATCTACATCTTTATTCACAACTGATCCTGCACCAATTATTGATCCATCACCGATAGTGACATTTTTTAATATGGTAGAGTTTGCTCCAATCCAAACATCATCACCAATTACAATATGGCCAGACTTATGACCTTGGTTTTTAATTGGTATATCTCTATTCGTAAAAATATGATCAGTAGATCTTAGTACACAATTAGGCCCGATTAAAACATTTGAACCTATATGAATTTTACCACCTATAGATGCATTTAAGTGTAAATTAGTATTAGAGGAAAATCCATTTCCAATTATTATTTCGCCATCACTTGCAGATATAAATGAATCTTTACCAATAAATGCTTCTCCTTTAAAGTAGATATTTTTTGTTCCTTCAAACTCACAATTTCTATTTATACTTATACTTTGAATTTCTTTCCATTTATATTTATACCAAATCATTCTAATTCTAATCCCAATATTACCAGGTAAATAAGATACTATGCTTTCAACCCAATTGAAAATTTCATTCTTTAGAATAGAAAAGATTGTTTTTTTATGCTGATTAATAGGCTTCACTTAAGTAAAAAAATTTTAACATAAAATTTCTTGTATACTAGTTTTTGAATTTATTATTTCTTTTAGAAAAGACCTTACATTCAAAGAGTAATTTTTTTTATAAATACCTCTATTAAATATATCTTCTAGGTTGTCAAAAACAACTTTATGTTTTAAAAAAATGTCATCCAAATCATGGATTAATTTATATGGGTTCATAAAAAAAACATTTGAACCTGCAAGTGCAGCTTCAATACCTGAGGTTCCTCCAACATAATTAGAAATTGCATGATCAGAGATTTTACCAAGTTGATAAGGTAAAATTTCATTCCTATGATCTCCTTCCTTTAATTCTATTAATCTATTTGTTTGCATTGCTCTCTTAATTATTTTTGAATTAAAAATTGAAAGAGAATTTTTTACAAATTTAGACTTTATTAAAATTGCATAATCATTATTGGATAATATAAATCTTGCCAAAAATTCATACTCTGATTTGACGTGATCAAAAGATATCATACCCCAATTTGTATATTGTATTGATTCATCAAAAAAAGAAATTACTTTATTTACACCAATTGAATTTAAATTATCTTTTAAATTTTTTAATGATTCATGCTTTAACAAATTAGAAAAAGTATATCCTGTTTCAATAAAATTTTTAGGGACTATATTATCCCATTGAAAAATTTTTTCATAATGTTTAGAGAAAATTAAATAGTTATCAACAGGGCTAATATTGAGTGGTGTAGGGAAAGGCAGATTAGAGTATTGTATGCAAAATGTTTCAATTGAATGATTTTTTTTGCATAAAATAACTGCATCAATTATTGGATCTTGAGCATCAGTGAAAATTGCTTTTGAACAATTATTTTTTTTCAATAAATATAAAATACCATTTGATAAAGAATAGAATTTTTTAATTCTTATAGCTAAATTCTTTTTTATTAGATTTTGTCTTTTTATTTTGAGTTTATTTTTTTTATTTGGCAGATATGGTATTGCCCACTTATCAAGAATTGAAATCCTATTTTTTTGCATATAATTGTCTGCTAGATTAACTCTATTATTTTTATTTATAATTATAAAGTCTTTGAAATTTTTTTTATTTAACCAATGAGGGAAATGCCTATTAGAAGATTCAATATCAATTGTATCAGTTGCAATACTAATAGTTGTATTATAACTTAATTTTTTCTGTTTAATGATTTTAGTATTTATTACTGATAATAATTCCAATAAAAATAGTTTTAATTGCTGTTTAATAATTGAGCTTAAATTAAATCCATAAAATTTAATTTTAAAATCAGAATAATTCTTAATAAAATCTTCATCTATATATTTTGGTTTTTGCAAAAGCAAAACTATATTTTTGTTAGACTTTGACACCTCTTTTATGTAATTTATTCTTTGAAGGTAAAATTCTGATTCGTTATATATAAGTTTTGAAATATAAGATTGAAGTGCAAGATTATCTTCAATATTTTTATGGTTTTCAATAAGGTTCAATCTTTTACAGACTATTTTGGAATAATTAAATGCCAACTCACAAGCTTCCTTTCTTGTACTCATAAACATAGATTGTCCAGAAGATTCTTTGAAATCTCCAAAGAAAAATTTTGCTTGTTTTACTCTATAACCAATAGCGTTAAGTATAACTATCAAAGTGCTTAAAGTATTATTATATGGATTTAGAATATGGACATCTTTAGCATTTGTAAATCTTATTATACTAATAATTGAAAATAATGTAAGTCTATCAATAAAAAACATTAAACAGTTTAGTCTTTAATTAAATCAAATGATAATCTTGTACCTTTTTTTAAATCTTTAGAAAAAGTTTTACCTATTAATTCTTGAAAGTATTTTGGATGAAGGCCATGACCTGGTCTAATAGATCTAATATTATGTTCAGTTATTATTTCACCCTTTTTTACATCTTCAACAATATAAAGAGATCTAGAAAAATTTCTACCTTCAGTTTGTTTAGGTGTTAAATTATAGTCAATGTCTCCTAGTATCTTTTCAGTATCACGAACGTATTTAACCATCGTCTTAAATTCATCTTTACTCATTGAAAAAGAAGCATCAGGACCACCTAATGATTTATCTAAAATAAAATGTTTTTCAATTATTTTTGCTCCTAGACTTACAGACACAATTGGAGATAGAAACCCTATTGTATGATCAGAAATTCCTATTGGAAAATTATATCTTTTCTTTAAATCTTCAATCATACATAGATTAGCTTCATTTATTGGCGCTGGATAACTTGAAGTACATTTTAATAAAGCAATATTATTGTTTCCCATTTTTTCACAAGTATCAATCGCAAGGTCAATATCCTCAATCTCTGCAATTCCGGTTGAAATTATTATTGGTTTATTTTTTGATGCAACATATTCGATTAAGGGAATATCTGTTATCTCAAATGATGCAATTTTATATGCAGGTGAATTTAAATCTTCTAAAAAATCAACGGCACTTTTATCAAATGGTGATGAGAAGCAAATAAGTCCCTCTTCTTTTGCAACTCTAAACAATTCTTCATGCCACTCCCATGGAGTGTAAGCTTGTTTGTACAAGTCATATAAATTTCTTCCTTCCCATATTGTTCCTTTTATCGTGAAATCATCTAATTTAGAATCAATGGTAATAGTATCTGCAGTATAGGTTTGCAATTTAATACAATCAGCTCCAGCCTCTTTTGCAGCTCTGATAGTTTTAATTGCCGTATTTAGATCTCCGTTATGGTTAGCAGAGAGTTCAGCAATAATAAAAACTTTATCTTGGCCTATTTCAAATTTTTCAATTTTCATGTTAATTAAAGATATTATTTAATGATATCATTATTTAATGTATTCAGCAAACCCTTTAAAAAACTCTTTACCAACATTATCATTCACATAGGGTGATATATCAATTCCAATGGCATCTTCTATTGACCATATTAAATCATTAAATCCTAGCATATGTCGAAAAAGAACTGTACTTGAGAAGCGAGGATTAATCTCAAATACATAAGGTTTATTTTTTTTCATTCTTAATTGAATATTTATACTCCCCCTTAAATCTAACTTTTTTGAGATCTCTTCTATTAAATTGGATATATTTTTATTTTCAACTACTTTTCCATAACTAGTATACCCTCCATATAAAATCCTTTTAAATATAATCGATCTTAATTCTTTTTTACTACTCCTGAATACACAACAAGTATACTCCCCCTCAGTATTATCAATATATTCTTGTTTAATAAAATCTGGATATAATTTTTTAAAAAAATTAAAGGACTCTTTATCCTCAATCAAATGTACTTTTGAACTGCCAGATCCCTCTCTTGATTTAAGAATTAATGGATATTTGAATTTATAAACCTCCTCATTTAATGAGCTTGTTTTTGGATATGGAAATTTATTTTCTTTTAAAAAAATAACAGTTTTTAATTTATCAAAACCTGTTTTTTGAGCTTTAGATGAAGCTGAAATTATTTGAGCTGTTCCAACTTTATTAATATTTTTTTCAGAAAAAAATCTTAATTCAGGTTCAGAAAGAGGTATTATAAAATCTATATTATTTTTTTTGATAAACGACTCAATACTTAATAAATAGTCTTCATGTTCGCAATTTAATCCTAAAGAAAAATGTTTATATATAAACTGGCCTACATTTTTATTATTTATATCAATGCCATATAATGATTTTACAACTGAGTATTCGTTAAGTATTTTTCCAATACTTTGACCTATATCACCGCCACATCCTGTAACCAAAAAATTAAATTTATTTTTCATTACTATTGCGTTTTAAGACTTGTATTAAATAATCATTTTCTGGATCTAATTTTTCAGCTTCACTAATAAGATTTGTGGTATTATATTTTGTTTCCATAATTTCAAATGATTTATTAATTGAATCAAGAATAACCCAATTTGCTATACCACCTTTTTTTCTTGACTGTCCAACTGACCCAACATTTATAAGAGTATTATTCTTATTCTTATGCATAAAAGCATAGTGTGAGTGTCCAACAAAAATAAAATCACACTTTACTTCACCTGTTCTATTTAGGATCTCTTTATCTGTGTTTGGGTATAGATAATAATTAGGATCCCAATTAGAACCATGACATATAAATACTTTTACTCCATCAAATATCAGTTCTTTTTTATCAGGAGAGTTAATTAGATATTCCAATTGTTTTTTAGTCAAATTATCTAAAGCTAATTTATGACCAAGACCATATTTTTTGGTTAGGGTTGAAATTTTTATATCACCATTTAATACTCTTTCTAATAAAATTTCATGGTTACCTCTTATAAGATCATAGTCCCAATTATTTAAAAGAGATAAAACTCTATCAGGGTAATAGTAGTAACCTACAATATCTCCTAAAATCAATATCTTTTCAACATTGAGTTTTTTAGCATCTATTAAAACTTGCTCCAGGGCATAATGATTTCCATGTATATCAGAAAGAACTGCTATTTTCATTTAATTTATTTTAGATAACTCTCTCAATAAAATATTTTCAATTTTGAATTTTTTTGGAAATATTGAGTAATATTTTGAAGAATCAATCTTAAAATCGTGATTTACATAAAATGGAGATTTAGACTTTTCTAAATTAGAATCTAAAAAATCATTAATATTAATTTTAAAAAACTTACAATAAATTGAAATTAAATCATATTCTGAGATGTCTTCTGAGGCAATATTATATGTACCTGTTTTATCTCCCTTTATAAAATTATAAATTGATAAACTTGCCTCCATTGAAAAAATATAATTTGAAATATTATTAATATTTTCAGGGTTATACTTTAGATTATTTTTTATTTTATCATAATAAAAATAAGTTCTACCTGTATAATCTCTATGACCTAATATTATTGGAAATCTCAATATTACAAGCTTATCTTTATCATAATTTTTGTTTGCATAACATTCCATTTCTTTTTTACCCTCTATATAACTAACTTGAGGTCTATCGCATAATGAATAGTTATAAGTTTGTGCATTGAAATTTGTTTCAGAAAAAATTGAATTAGATAAAGTTTTCAATGGATCTGAATATACATAAATTGATGAAATAAAAATTATTTTAGGATTTCTTCTATTGATCTTTAATGAATCCAATAATTTTTTTGAATCTAAACTTGAATAACAAATAAAATCGATAATTATATCAAATTCATATTTGTTAAATAAGTTTGTTAAATCACTAATACTTTTTCTATCAAGAAAAATAAAATTATTATGATCAATTTTCTTTCTTGAAGCAATAAATAGATCAACTTTTTTTTTACTTAAAATATTAATTAATTCAAGACCAACATATTTAGTTCCTCCTAGAATTAAAATATTCTTATTTCTCAATTGATTATGAAATTTATGTTTTTAGCGGTTTAATGTAAAAGACACAAGATCTAGAGATGTTTGCCTCATAGACTCCTTCTAAAAATTTTAGCATTGAATGAACACCATTGTTTTTATATATAAAGTTCATTATTTCTACTCTACAGTTATGCGCCTCTATTCCAGTAGAATTATTAATAGTATAATTTGAATGCTTATTAATCTGATATATTCCTATAGGAAAATCACCGTGGATCTTAATTATATCAAAGTTTAATTGATTTAAAAAATTAGATAATGTCTCAAAATTAAAATATGAAATATGGTCAGGGAAAACAATATATTCATCATTTGACATACCCTTCTGACTCAATAAATTTTGAAAATCTGAGCAATCATTTGGGACCTCAATTCTTATTATACCATCATCATTTAATATTTTTTTACATTTTTGCAATAAAATTTCGGGATCTAAAACATGTTCTAGAACATTATCTAAATTCAATAAGGAAAATTTTTCGTTTAAATTATCTAAAATTTCTAGTAAATCTCCTGATATAAATGAGCTTATTAGTTCTGGATTATGTTTTAAGATTGCATTTTTTGAAAAATCAGAGCCTTTTATATCCCATCCTATTTTTTTCATTTCACTCATAAAGTAACCTTCTCCACAACCTAGATCAAATAGATTTTTTGTTTTTAAGCTTGAATTAGTATTAAAAATTAAGTCTGTTATATTTGCATCAATAGTATTTAAAAATAGTTCTTCACTGCTGTAACTATTATGATAAGTTGAAGATTTGAGTTTTTGATAATATTTTTTCGAGTAATACTCTTTTAAAAATTTTGAGCTGGGCATTGGATTTAGCTGAAAAAACCCAAACTTATTTTTTAATATTTTCATTATTAATTTTAGAATGTATTACAGTATCAACTTGACTATTATTATAATTATATGAATTTTTTATTACTTCTTTCTTTTTATATCCACACTCTTCTAAAACTTCAAATAATTTTGGTCTAATATCATAAGCATGCGTATAAATTTCATAAAGTTTTAATTCCTTAAATGCAACAGATTCGATTAAATTTAAAAAAACCTTCCAATTAGTTTTAAATATTTTTTTTTCAAAATCTGAATTTAATAAAAATGAAATTTCTGCATCTTTATTACTCCAATTAATATGGACTAAACCTCCATATCCTATACAAATATCATTTTCTAAATATGAAAATAAAATCTGACTTGGTTTATCTTGATCAAATAGATTAGAGACAACTTTTGAAAAATACTCTTCTTGATCTTCAACTGTTATAAGCTCATCTTGTCTTAAATGATACATCTGCTGATTTCTCCATTGCATTATCTTGAATCTATCCTCAAATCTTATAGGTACTAAAGAGTAATTCTCATGTTTAAAAATTTGTTTATTAAGAACATTATAATTATTCATTTCAATTTAACCTCTTGAATCCATCATGAGCAACTGGGCCCTCTAACAACTCATCTATTGTGTCAATATCATCTATACAATTTTTAATTTTAATTAATATATTGTTGAAAACATCAAGATATTGATCTAAAATTTTTTCAGAGTGAGCAGTAGAAGCATAAAAACTAGTTGTAGCTAAAAAACCTTGTTTTAAAAATTCTTGGGTTATATAAGTTTTAAATTTTTTTGAATCTTTGTGATTAAATATATAACTACTAATTGAAGGTATTCCAAATATTTCAATTGGCACTTTATTAGCTTGAGCACAATTCTTCCATCCAGATCTTAAATAGTTTCCTAAATGTGTTATTCTATCCCAAGATTTTTCTCTTTCCATAATTTCTAATGTTTTTAGAGCTGCAGTTGGACCAATTCTTTCTGACCAAAAAGTACTACTCATAAAAGAATTTTGTGCGGCTTCCATTATATTTTTTTTTCCTACAACAGCTGTTATTGCGTAACCATTTCCAAGTGTTTTACCAAACATTGCAATATCTGGCTCAACATCGTACTTTTTGAAAATTCCCCCAAAAGTTTCTCTAAATCCTGAAGTACATTCATCAAAAATTAAAACTATATTATTTTTGGTAGCTAATTCTCGAACTTTTTTAATAAAATTATGTTCTGGTTCAAAATTTCTTTTTACTTCCATTTTAATTACCCCAATCTCATTGTTATTTACTATTTCAGACAATTCATCAAAATTATTATATGTAAATGGGTATACTGTGTTCATTAAAGATTTAGGAACTCCACTAATACTTAAATCTTTAAGCAAATGTTGAGATAAATCATCACCCTTATCATTATGGTTTACAGATAAGTACCAATCATGCCATCCATGGTATCCGCAAATAGCAATTTTATCTTTACCCGAAGCAGCTCTTGCAATCCTTATAGAGATTGCATTTGCCTCACCACCGGTTCTTGCAAGTCTAACCATATCTGCCCAAGGGTTTATTTCAATTAGTCTCTCTGCCAAAATAACTTCCTCAGGACAATTCAAAGTTGATAGATTACCCTTATTAATTATTTTTTTTACTGCATCATCTACTTCTTTATTACCATAACCCAAGGTATTTGTACCTATCCCCATAATACCTAAATCAAGATATTTTTTGTTATCTAGGTCCCAAACAGCACAACCTTGGGCTTTAGAAAAATAAGAAGGCCATAAATCTGGCAGATGCATTTCTGGTCTTTTTGATAAAAACATATTACCACCAGGTATTATTGTTTTCGCCTTTTTATATAATTCTTGTCCTTTTTTCATTTTTTAGTGATTGAAATAAACCTTCATTTCTTTTAATTCTTCCATTATAATCTTCAAAATTATTTTTGATATAACACTCTACATATTTTTTCCAATTTTTATCCAATCCTACTTTTTTAACTAAAAGTTTTATAACTTCTAAATCTTCTTCATAATCAACTGTCATTCTAATTTTATTATAGTTTTTTTTACTGGAAAATGATTTAACAGAAAATAATTTTTTATTTACCAGATTTGAATTTTCTTTTATGAATAATGTTACATGTTCTCTGTGAGATTTAAACTTAGCTTTTATAAAAGAAAGCTCTAATGCTGATTTTTTAAAAATTTCTAAATCCTGTCCATCAGGAAATGTTTCATCTATAGCATTTGAAATGTAATCAAAATTATTTTCTTCCATTATAATAATAAATTTATCAATTAATTCTGGGTCAATTAAAGGGCAATCGGATGTTACTCTAACTATATAATCAGTATCAATATTTTTAATTGCATTCCAGAATCTTCCAAGAACATCATCTTCGCTTCCCCTAAATACCTCAATATGGTTTTTTTTTCCAATTTCTTCTATTATGTTATCAGAAGTATTTGTTGTCGTAGCAATAATAATTCTTTCAGCTTTTGTAGCTTTTTTTAGTCTATAAAGATGAATGTCAAGTAATGTTTTGTCATTTATCTTTTGTAATATTTTATTTGGAAATCGCTTACTTCCTGTTCTTGCTTGTGTAATAATTACAGTTCTCTTTTCCAATTTGAGGGATTTAATAATTTTTCATCTAGTTCATCTAAAAAAAGTATTTTTTCAATTGATTCTGAGTTAATACTTTTAAACTTTATAATATCTATACATTCTGCTAGTTGCTTTTTTGTTTCAATACCTATTATAAAGTTATCTATATATTCATTTTGGAAAGCAAACAATAAAGCCATTTCATAAATTTTTAGATTATTATTATCTGCTATTTTTTTTAATTTGTTAATAATAGGTTTGTAAACAGATAAATACTTTGGTAATTTATTTGGATTGCAAAAAAGTAATCCTTGAAAAAAAATAGACCTCGCATGGATTTCTATATTTATATTTTTTAAATACTTAAATACTGTATTAAATTCAGTATTTAGGCAGTTGTATGGAATTTGAACAATATCAGGAATTAAATTATTTTCTAAAAGTGATTCTAAATCATCAAGACGATATAAAGAAAAACCAATTTTTTTAATCTTCCCTATTTGTTTTTGATTCTCTAAATCTTTCCACATGTCTGGATTTTTTAATAATTCTAAAGGATCATGAAATAAACAAGAATATATTTTTTTTCTATTAAGCTCGTTTAAACTTCTATCAATTTGTTCCTTAACGTTATCATCTGATTTGCAGAGGAGTTTACTTACTATTTTAAAGTTTAAATCACAGAATTTTCCAATTTGAATTTGAGATTTTCCATATGATATTGCAGTATCAATTAAGTTAATATTATTGGATTTAGCTAGTTGAACAATTTTAACTAATTCCTTATCGCTTGGAATACCAGTTTCGTTAGCTATACCGTAGTCAACACCCCATTGTACTGATCCTAGTCCAATTTTCATTTTAATAAATTCATCCTAATGTGTGATTTATTTTGGTCTTTATAAGATTCATTACTTACATTAAACCCAATGTTTTTATATAACTTAATAGCATTTAAATTATCTTTTTTTACTCCTAGATTTATTTGTTTTAAAAATAGATTGTTAAAGCAAAAATTAATTACTTCAAGTGATGCCTCTTTTGCATATCCTAACCCTAAGTTTTTTTTATCTCCAATTAATATTCCATATTCTCCAATAAGATTTATGTAATCAATTGGGTCAATTTTAATGTTACCAATATGAATATCTTTTGACTTTATAATAATTGCCCATGATAAAATATTCTCATCTTCAATTTTTTTCAAATATTCTGTTAACATTTCATAAGAATATTCTAATCCACCTGACTCCATATATTTTGTAGTTTCAGGATCTTGCATCCATTCAAGGTAATTTTTTGAAATAAATTTTGTGCTTAATGGTTCAAGTATTAATCTTTCTGTAACAAGAATTCTTGGACTCTTTTTCATCAAAATAAATTTTGAAAACCTTGAGGTTTAGAGATAATATCTACAATATACTCCTGCTCTTTTTTTGTTAAACCAGGGTATATAGGAATGCTTATAGCTTCACTATAATACTCTTCAGATTCCTTAAAATCAAGATAATTAAAATTAAATTTTTGATAATATGGTTGCCTGTAAATAGGAATATAATGAATGTTTACCCCAACCCCATTATTTCTAAGTTTTTCGAATATTGAGTTTCTATTGTTTTTCACCCTAATAATATATAGGTGTTTGGAAGATTTAGAAAGTTTATTTTCAAATGGTATGATAACATCAAGTCCTTCAAAAAGCTTATCATAATAATTAGCAATTTTTTCTCTTTCCTTAATAAAACTATCTATTTTTTTTAATTGACTAATTCCTAAAGCGCTCATTAAGTCATTAAGCCTATAATTAAAACCTAGATCTATCTGCTCATAATACCACAATCCATGAGGTTTATTCTCCATTTCAGATGCATGCCTCGTAACACCATGACTTCTTAGTCTTGAAAGTTTATTAAATATAACTGGGTCATTTGTAGTACATATTCCACCTTCACATGTAGTGATAATTTTTACTGGGTGAAAGCTAAAAACACTAATATCACTATAGTTACAGTTTCCAACTGGCTTAAAATTATACTTAGCCCCTGTAGCATGTGACGCATCTTCTATAATTTTAAAATTATATTTTTTTGAAAGCTTATGAATACTTTTCATATCACAGCTCTGACCTGAAAGATGAACAGGAATAACTACCTTAGGAAGTTTATTTTTTTTTGCTGCATCCTCAAGCTTTTCTTCTAGTTTAACAGGACACATATTGTATGTATCTCTATCTATATCTACAAAGTCAATTTTGGCTTCACAATACAAAGCACAGTTTGAAGAAGCTACAAATGATATTGGAGATGTCCAAACAATGTCATCTTTACCAACACCTAATGCTAGACATGATAGGTGAAGAGCACTTGTGGCAGAGTTTACAGCAACTGCATGTTTTGATTGAGTGTAATCTGCAAAGTTGTTTTCAAACTCAGGTGTAACTGGACCTTGAGTTAAAAAATCTGATTTTAACACTTTCATTATTGCATTTATATCATCATTGTCAATATTTTGTTTTCCATAAGGTATCATACTATTAGTTCTATTTGATTTAATAAGGAGCTGATATTTCTCCCAGTGTATTTTTTTATTTTTTCATTCGATAGACTCATGTCTTTTGGCCTGATTATTAAATTTTTCTTTTGTTCTATTTTTATAGGTATAATTAAGTCCGGATTAAAATTAAGTTTTTTGGCTATCATTAGACCAAACTCATATTTTGTAATTCTTTCATTACTTGAAATATTAAAAATTCCAGACACATCATTGCAAATCAGGATATCAACAATCTCTGATATTTCATTAATATGTATGGGTGTATAATATACATTATCAAAAAGAGTGATTTTTTTATTTTTTTTTAAGGAACTAATTATTTTATCAGAAAACGAACTTTTATAATTTGGTCCTTTTCCAAAAAAATTTGTTCTTATAACAATGGCATCATTATTATTTTGAAATACTTGAGTTTCTCCCAATAATTTTGTTAAAGCATAATTATTTAAAGGATTTGTTTCGTCTTTTTCGGTATACATTTTTTTAGTTCCGTCAAATAAATGATCAGTTGAGATATGAATAAATTTAATATTTAACTCAGAGGCTATATTGGCAAGTTGTCCGGGAAGTAATCCATTTAATTGATTAGCAACAGTGAACTTCTCCTCACATTCTTCAACACCAGTTAAACCTGAACAGTTTATTAGAATATCTATTTGGTTTTTTTTTAAAATTGTTTTTAAGTCTATACTATCATTAGAAATCTGAAGTGAATTGGTACCTTCTAATTCAACCCATCTTCTATTTAATCCTAAGAAAACATTAAATTTTTCTTTCCATAAGTCTGACCACATAAAAGCAAGCATACTGCTTCCTCCAAAGAATAAAATATTTTTCATAAAGAATAATAATACTTATAAGATTTTAATTTCTCTTTTAGCATATTTCTGCCATCATATATTTTAATTTTAGAATCTGTTTTTTGAATTAAATCAATCCAATCTATATCTATAAACTCTTTACTGTTATTAATCAAAACAATTGAATTAGCATTATTTATTGCAGATTTTATATCTTTTGATATATGGAAATCTTTTAGAAAAGAATCATTATCCATTAATTCCTTTATGTCAGAAAATATTTGTTTCTCATCTACTAATGGATCAAAAACCCTAATAGATAATCCATTATTTAATAAATTTTTTGCTATAAATTTTGCTGATGTTTCTCTAGTATCATTTGTTGCCTCCTTAAAGGCCCAGCCTAGAAGTGTAACTTTATTATTCTGAAATTTTTCTCCAAAATTTTCTATAATTGATCTAGAAAATCTCAATCTTTGATAATCATTAATTTTAACTACACTATGCCAGTAGTCGGCTACCTCATCTAATCCATAGTGTCTGCATAAATAAACTAGGTTTAATATGTCTTTTTGAAAACAACTACCTCCAAATCCTGGAGATGCTTGTAAAAACTTATTTCCAATTCTCTGATCCATTCCAATTGCTTTAGACAGCTCATTTGTATCTGCTCCAGTTTTTTCACAAATTGCAGATAAACTATTTATTGATGATATTCTTTGAGCTAGCATTGCGTTTGAAGCAAGTTTCGCAAGCTCTGAAGACCATATATTTGTTTTTAATATTTTATTTTTTGGTATCCATTTTGAATATATTTCAACAAGAGACTCAATTGCTCTTTGACCAGATCTAGTTGAGTCTCCACCAATTAAAACTCTGTCTGATTTAAAAAGGTCTTGGATAGCTGTTCCTTCTGCAAGGAATTCTGGATTAGAGAGAATTTCGAACTTTACTTTACTATTTTCTTGTTCAAGAATCTCTTTTATCTTTTCAGCAGTTTTAACAGGAAGTGTAGATTTTTCAATTACAATTTTATCATTTTGTGATACTCTAGCTATATGCTTTGCTGATGACTCAACATATCTTAAATCCGCAGCCATACCTTTTCCATCACCTTCTGTTTTTGTTGGAGTATTAACTGCTAGAAAAATCATCTCAGCTTCAATAATTGCAGTATCTATGTCATTAGAAAAGAAAAGATTTTTACCTCTAACTTTTTTGATAATTTTTTCAAGGCCTGGTTCATATATAGGAAGATTATTTAGTGGACCGTTCCATGCATTAATTTTATTATTATCAATGTCAACTACAGTAATCTTGATTTCAGGACATTTATAAGCTATAACTGCCATCGTAGGGCCTCCGACATATCCTGCACCAATACAACAAATTTTTTTGATTTTCATTTTTTTCCTAGAAGCCATGAAGATGACTGAATTTTATCTCCTAGACCATCTATAAGTTTAATTCCTAGTTTATTACAAATGGTAGTTTCTGGTATTGAACCTGTATTCTGATCACCTCCATTTGCAAAAAATAACTCAAATGATTCAGAAAAGTCATTATAAATTTTTACCAATGTTTTAGATACAGTCCTATCACTATCAATTGATAATACAACTTTATCAGTAACTTTTAATTCTTCAATTATAATACACCTTTCATCTTCTAACATAAATTCTTTAGACCCTTTTAGTTTTCTTTGTAAGTCATTATTAACAATCACAAATAAGCAGTCACCTTCTTTCTTTGCATTTCGGAAGAGCTCAATATGTCCCTTATGGAGAGGATTGAAATAACCAGATACTATTATTCCTTTTTTTTTGTTTTTATTAATATCTGTTAAAATCATCTTCAATTCTTGTTATATCATCTTCTCCAAAATATTTCCCAGTTTGAACTTCAATTATTACTAGTATTTCTTTACCAATATTTTCAACTCTATGTTTAGTTCCAACTGGAATTAAAATTGTTTCACCTACAGAAAAAGTTCTATTCTCACCATTAATTGTTACGTTGCCCTTGCCTTGAACAAATGTCCATGCTTCAGATCTTTTATCATGGAATTGGTAGGATAATCTTTTTCCAGGTTTTACCTCAAGTCTTTTAAGTTTATAGTTAATCTCATCATGAATAACATAAAATATGCCCCAAGGTCTTTCTTCTTTATATATTGATACCATCAGATTCAGAGTTAAAAAGTGTTATATGTTTTTGGTCAGATAAAAATTTTGAAGTTAGATAGAAACTAACTTTTCTTTTTATTAATTTTTCAATTTTTATTTCTAATTGAGAAATATAATCCATATTTAAATTTTTTCCTTCTAAAAAGATTTCAATTCTTCCACTATCATTTCCATTAGCATAATCTCCAACTAAAATAATTTTCTTAACATTACCCATTTTATCAAGTACACTTTCAACTATATCTTCAAGTCCCAAGTGTTTTAAAACTACTTTGCGAAGAGTATCATACAATGGGTGCTTTGTGTTTGCTTTATATTCAACTATTTTTTCAGTCTTAATTTTATTTAAATAGCCAGCCTCTTCAAGATGGTTTAACTCTTTTCTAATTTTATTAGTAGAGCCTTCCATTTCTTTTGCTAGTCCATTCAGGTAACCTGTATTAGCTTGTGAAACGAAGAACTTAATTAAAAGTTTTAGTCTAGTTTTGGATGTAATAATATCTTCAAGCATAAAAATTTACGGCTCCGCCGCATCTTTCACATTAGCGAAAAATAAATTTTATAAGAACTATGTTTTAAATCAAGCTAAATTCATGCTAACATATATGCCAACATTTTTCAATTCAAGCTTCATTTTATTTTTTGATATATTTAAAACTTTACCTTTGAAGCCTTTAAAAGGGCCTTTATCTAATAGGTAATCGCTATTTATTTCTAGTTCTAGGTTTTCATCGAGTTTATATAAATTTTTTAACTCATTTTTCAACGTTTCAACCTCAGATGAACTAACTTTTGCTGGCTTACCTAGCCAGAATAGGTATTTAACAATCCCTGGAACAAAGAAAACATTTGATCTATTTTTTTCAGAAATATTTACAAGTACATAGGATGGAAGAGCAGGTTTCTGAATCTTTTTTTTTCGATCAGAGTATTGCTTAACAACATCCAGTACTGGACAAAAAGCATTAATTCCTATATTATTTAAGGCTTTAGCAACTTTTATTTCAAAGTTGGGCTTTGTTTTAATAACGTACCAATCCATTTTAAATTAATATCAAGTAATAAAGTTACTTAAAATTAAGTAAATTTTAAAAATTCTTTTGAAAAAAAATTAATGCTTTGCTATAAAGTAATTTATTTGTGGATGATTTCTTGTTATTTTTTATAGCTGATAAGTAGTAGGTCCAAATATTCTTATTTTTGATTTCAGTAATTCTGTCATAAATATCATTTAATTTATCGAAGTTTTGATTCTTTTCTAGAATTGATAGATATAATACTGTTGCTGACTCAATTTTTGGAGATTCATCAAAAATCTGCTGAAGATATAACTCAGCATTTTTAAAATCATTTAAAAAGATATAGTTTCTTGATAAATGATATTTAGTAAACAGGCTATTTGGATTACTATTTAAAGATTCTTTAAGTTGTTCGACTGCATAATTAAATTGATCATCTTCTGTAAAATATCTAGAGACATATGTAAGGATTGGAACTGAGTTTAAAGCTAAAGAAGGGTATTTATAATTAATTTTATCTAGCTGATTAATTGAAAATGTATATGCACCATATTTAGCATCATTTAATAAAACCAATTGGTACCTATGTGAATCAAGAACCAGATAATTTGATATTAATGTTAAAAATGATATTAATAAAATAATAAACCTAACCATATTAATTTTACACAATTTAAGTAACTTTAATTTAGATCTATGATTTTACTGTTTTTTTCTATATTATTGATAAGCTCTTTGCTTTACTATTTTTGTCAAAAATACTTCATCAAGAAAAACAAGTACGATGAAGTAATCAAAAGATCCTCTCATAGTGTAAAAGCTACACGAAGTGGTGGAACAACAGTTTTTTTAACTGTATTTTTAATCACATTATATCTTTACTTAACTTCAAATCAAATTTTTGATTTTTCATTGTTTATACCCTTAGGGATTCTCTTTACAGTTGGACTGTATGATGATATATATCAGATAGATTTTAAGCTAAAATTTATCTTTCAACTTATTGTTGCAAAAATTCTTATTGATCAAGGTATTATTTTGGATAGTTTAAATGGGTTTCTTGGTATATACGACATTCCTTATATGTTATCTCAGGCACTTACAATTTTCTTTATCATTTTTATTCTTAATGCTACTAATTTTTCAGATGGAGTTGATGGACTTGCAACTACTGAGACAATTAAATGTTTAACAATAGTATTAATTTTAAACAATTGGTCTGTGTTTGATAGCTATAAT
>MDSW01003548.1_pt1 | contig 27894 bp, 30 predicted proteins | sample 811171 | NCBI WGS metagenome assembly MDSW01 (sample SAMN05326641, study PRJNA326480) | marine metagenome | isolation source: seawater | place: Atlantic Ocean: North West | collected 2012 | reverse complement strand
GCGCCGCGCAGTCATTCTGCGCAAGCGTGCTAGAACGCTGGATTGCCGTAAAACAGCGCTTGTCCCGAAGGGTTGGGCCGCAAATCGCGCCCTGCGGCGTTGCAAGCCTTGATCGTGGCACGCCACGATCGGCGACTCGTGCCTTGCAGGACACGATTTGCGGTCTCCAACGCGGCGCTCGGATGAAACGTCGACAGGCCCTAGCTCGGCGCAATCGCCGGCGCGCTGCTGGGCGACAACGCGACGATGCTCAAGCCGCTCGGCGATATCTTCATAAGCGCGATCAAGATGCTGATCGTGCCGCTGGTGTTTTCCACGCTGGTCGTCGGCATCACCGGCATGGGCGATCCGCAGAAGATGGGCCGGATCGGCCTGCGCACGATCGCGCTGTACCTGTTCACCACGGCGTTCGCGATCGCCATCGGCCTGCTCGCCTCGACCATCTTCCAGCCGGGTGCGGGGCTGGATCTCGCTTACGATTCTTCTGTCGAGGCCAAGGAAGCGCCCTCGCTGGTGGAGATCCTGGTCGGCCTGGTCCCGCAGAACCCGATCGATGCGCTGGCCAACGGCAACATTCTGCAGATCATCGTCTTCGCGATCGGCCTTGGCATCTCGCTGCTGCTGATCGGCGAGCGCGGCGCGCCGATGAACCGCGTGTTCGAAAGCTTCGCGGAAGCGATGTACAAGCTGACCGAGATCGTCATGGCCTTTGCGCCGTTCGGCGTATTCGGGCTGATCGCCAACGTCTCGGGCCAGTATGGTCTCGACGTGCTGCTGCCGCTGGCCAAGGTGATCGGCGTGGCCTATCTCGCCTGCGTGGTGCACGTGCTGGTGGTCTACAGCGGGCTGATCGCCCTGCTCGGCCGGCTCAACCCGGTGCGTTATTTTCGCGGTGGCATCGACGCGCTGGTCGTCGCCTATTCCTCGGCTTCGTCGTCGGGCACGCTGCCCGTGTCGCTGCGCTGCGCGCAGGACAATCTGGGCGTGTCGCGCGGGGTGTCCGGTTTCGTGCTGCCGGTTGGCGCGACCATCAACATGGACGGCACCGCGCTCTACCAGGGCGTGGTCGCGTTGTTCGTGGCCCAGTTCGTGGGCATCGATCTGTCCTGGGCCGACTACAGCATGATCATCCTCACCGGCACGCTCGCCTCTATCGGCACGGCCGGCGTGCCCGGCGCGGGGCTGGTGATGCTCTCGATCGTACTCACCCAGGTCGGCCTGCCGCTGGAAGCGGTGGGCGTAGTCGCCGGGATCGACCGTATCCTCGATATGGCGCGTACCAGCGTGAATGTCGCCGGCGATCTGATGGTGACGATCCTGGTGGCCAAGAGCGAAGGCGAACTCGACGAAATCACATACAACCAGCGCATCGAACGCTGACGGCCCAGCCGGGCCGCGCGCCGCACCGGCGTTAGCGGTCGAGTTCGTCCCGAGCGTAGGCCATCAGCGGCGGCTCTGCCGCCGCCAGATGCGGCGCCAGCTGCGGGTCGGCGAGCGTGCTCGCCACGACCGTCAGCAGCCCCGCGGCCTGGCTCGGCATGACGAGTTCATCGAGCGCGACGGGCAACAGGCCACACAGTTCGGAAGCACCGCCCGCGCGCATCACGTCGGCCGGCCCGTCGTTGCTGATCGCATCCAGCGCGAGCGCAAAGGCAAGGCTGTCGGCGGTGCCGATCAGAAAATGATCCGACAGATGGCCCGGGCAGACGTCCTGCAACAGGATATTGCTCACGCGCGGATTGCTTTGACCGAAATCCAGTGCGGCCGTGGGCTCGGGAAGGGCCGGCTGGACCAGTTCGTCGGTCAGGGTATAGAGCGCGGTGTAGTCGATCTCGCCGGGCGTTTCGTCGCCTGCGTTCAGCGCGGTTTCGAAGTCGGAGCCCGGCGCAAACTGATAGAACACCGCGGGCACCAGCCCGATCGGCAGGCCACCGAGTTGCAGCACATCGAACAGGCGCTCGCCGAGCGCCGCCGGCAGCGCGACGGTCGTGCCGTGGTTCGGCCCGGCGATCATCACGAAGTCGGCCAGCGCCTCGCGCGCCGACGGCCAGTACTTGATCGCCCAGCGCGGCATCAGCCCCCCCTGGCTGTGCCCGATCATCGCCACCTTGCGACCGGTTTCGGCATGAATCGCGCGCAGGGCGTGCACGACGTACTCGGCCGAGATCTGCATGTCGCCCAGCCCGCGATCGGGATAGGTCACGATGCAGACATCAAAACCGCGGGCGACGAGCTGCGGCGTATAGAAGGTGGTGTATTGCTCGGTACCCGTCACGGTGGTGCCGTGCACGAGCAGCACCGGCGGCTTGTCCGGATGTTCGAAGGGGGTGCAGTGCAGCGAATCGTCGAGCGCGGCGGCATCGGTCTGCAATGCCGGTCCGTCGAAGCCGTCGCTCGGACCGTTCGTATCCTCGACGGCGTCCTCGCCTGCGACTTCGTCGTCCGCGTCGTCGCCACCGCCATCGGCGTTTGCCGGGTTGCCGCCGGTGTCGGCCGCGCTGTTCGTCTGACCGGACTGGGCCAGATCGACACCCGCATCGTCGTCGTTGCATCCGGCCAGCAGGGCCACGCTTGCGAGCAGCGCGGCCCAGACGATCGTTCTCATCCCCATGGTGGTCCCCCAATGGCGCGCCCGCGCCGTGCTCTTCGACCCCACCAAGATGGCACGAAAACGATTTATTTTCACATATGCGCTTCGACCGGCCGGCCGGTCTTGGCGCTTGGCCTACTTTCAGCCGTCGAGGCCTTCGGCCGTGGAACGCAGCTCGTATTTCTGTACCTTGCCGGTCGATGTCGTCGGCAGCGGTCCGAACACGACCGTCTTCGGACACTTGAACTTGGCCAGACGCTCGCGGCAGTAGGCGATGATCTCGTCTTCCGTGGCTTGCTCACCCGGTCGCAGTTCGATGAAGGCACAGGGCGTTTCGCCCCATTTCTCGTCCGGCCTTGCGACCACGGCCGAGGCCGCGATCGCCGGATGGCGCGAAAGCACGCTTTCGACTTCCAGCGAGGAAATGTTCTCGCCGCCGGAAATGATCACGTCCTTCGCGCGGTCGGCGATCTTGATATAGCCGTCGGGCTCCACGTACCCCAGATCGCCGGTGTGATACCAGCCGTCGGCGAACGCTTCATCGGTGGCCGACGGGTTCTTGAGATAGCCCTTCATCACGATATTGCCGGCGAACACCAGTTCCCCGAGGGTTTCACCGTCGTGCGGTACGGGTTCGCCGGTCTCCTGATCGACCACGGTAAGCGCGCTCTGAGTCGGGTAGCGCACGCCCTGGCGGCCGTTCAGACGCACCCGCTCCTCCAAGCTCACGTTGTCCCAGGCTTCGTGCTTAGCACAGAGCGCGGCCGGGCCGTAGGTTTCGGTCAGGCCATAGACATGGGTGAGCTTGAAACCGATACGTTCCATGCCCTCGATCATCGCGGCCGGTGGCGCCGCACCGGCGACCAGACCGTAGACCGTCTGCTTGATGCCGGCCAGCTTGTTCTCGTCGGCGTTGATGAGCATGGAATGCACGATCGGCGCGCCGCAGTAATGGGTGACGCCGTGCTCCGTCATGGCATCGATGATCGGGTCCGCGGCGACCTGGCGCAGGCAGACGTTGGTGCCGGCCTTGGCCGCCAGTGTCCACGCGAAACACCAGCCGTTGCAGTGGAACATCGGTAGCGTCCACAGATAGACCGCATGGGTAGGCATATCCCAGGCCATGGCATTGGTCATGGCGTTCAGATAGGCGCCGCGGTGGTGGTACACCACGCCTTTCGGATTACCCGTGGTGCCGGAGGTGAAGTTCAGCGAGATCGCGTTCCATTCGTCTTCCGGCAGGCGCCAGTCGAAATCGGCATCGCCTTCGGCCAGAAACGCTTCGTACTCGATCTCGCCGATCGGCGCCTCGTCGCCGTCGTAGACCGGGTCATCGATATCGACGACGGTGGGCGGGTTGTCCATCTGGCCGATCGCCTCGGCCATCACCGGCGCAAAGGCGCGATCCACGAACACCATCTTCGCCTCGCCGAATTCGAGCATGAACGCCAGCGTTGCCGCGTCGAGTCGGATATTGAGCGCGTTGAGCACCGCCCCGACCATCGCCGGCGCAAAATGCATCTCGTAGGCGGCCGGAATGTTCGGCGCCATCACGGCCACCGTGTCGCCCGCTCCGATGCCCCGCTTGTCGAGCGCGCTCGCCAGCTGCCGGCAGCGACGGTAGGTCTCGCCCCAGCTCTGGCGCAGTTCGCCGTGGATCAGCGCGGTGCGCTCGGGATAGACCTCGCCGGACCAGGCCAGAAAGCTGGTCGGCGACAGCGCGGCATAGTTTGCCGCGTTCTGCGGCAGGCTTTCGAACGGGTTGGCGTCGGCCATGCGGGCTTCTCTTTCATGTGATCAGAACTCCCGCGCATCCTGCCACAGGCGGCGTGCTTCGCCCGCATGATTGCGAGATCGCTCGCCCTGTTCCGGCGCGTGCCGGGCGGTCGGGTCCACGGATCCGATCGCGTCGGCGGTGCGCCTTCAGGCCGGCAGGGTGACGGTGTAGTCGTTGCCGGCAATGAGCGGGAAATCGGCCTCGTTCGCCTCGGCGACATTGACCGTGAACGTGCCTTGTTCAATATCTCGTTCGGCGGCGTGGCGTTGTGCGGCTTGCTGCGCGGCGGCCTCGAACGTGTCGGCGTCGATCAGATATTCCTCACCCCCGATCTCGCATACGAAGCGCGAGGGCGACGGACTCAAGGATTGGTTCGGGTCGAACATGGCGCGATCCTGTCTGGGCCGGGCGGCCGGTCAGCGCAGCTGACTGTCCTTGCTGCCCCGGCGATTGAACGCGGCATTGTGCCGATGATCGCGATCGACTTCCTCCTGACACGCCACGCAAAGACGCACACCCGGGATCGCTTCGCGGCGGCGCGGCGGGATGGGGTCGCCGCATTCCTCGCAGTGTTCCAGGCTCTCGCCGGCCTGACCCAGGCGGGCGCGGGCCAGTTCCACGCCTTCGGCCACCGTGCTGTCGATCTGTTCCTGTACCGCGCCCTCGCGCGCCCAACCGGTTGCCATGCTGTGCTCCCGTCAGGGTTGAACGATCAGCATTACCCATGGCGTGGCATGTTTCAACCGGCCGGTCCCTCGCCGTTTGGGCCCGTGCGGGTCGGCGCGGCAATCGCCACCGGCGGCTGCCAGCCATGACCGTGCATCGACCATTGCCGGGCGGCGCGCAACAGCGTGGCTTCGTCATCGGCACGCGCCAGCAGGTGCAGGCCCACGGGCAGGCCGTCGGCATCGCGCCCGGCGGGCAGGTTCAACCCCGGCAGGCCCGCCACCGGGGCGATCAGGCCATTGCTGCCGGTTTGCAGGCCACCGCGCTCGACCGGCGGCTGCCGGACGGTGGGATAGGCCAGCACGTCGAGCCCGTGGTCGTTAAGAACGGCGTCGATGCGACATCGCAGCGCGGCCTGGGTGGCCAGTGCCTGTCGATAGCCGGGGCTGTCCGTGCCCGGATGACCATCACGCTTCGCCAGCACAGGCGCGAGCTGCGGATGAACGCATCCGCTCGCGCGAATCGCGGCCAGGCTGTCGCAGGGGCTCGTGGGCCGGGCAGCGAGAAAGCGGCGCAGCGCCGCGTCGAACTCGTAGGCGATCACATTCGCGCGCTCGAGCTGCTCATGCAGGCCGTCGAGCGCGACGTTGCGCCAGGAGGCACCAGCCGCCGCCAGGCGCGCCAGCGCCTGGTCGCAGGCATCGCTGACGCCGACGCCATCCGATTCGAAGGCGCTGGCCAGACGGCCGATGGCCAGCGGCGCGCCGGCCATGCCGGGCGTCAGCGTGCGCGCGGTCAATGCGGCGAACGCGCGCTCGAGATCCGCGGCGTGGCGCGTGATCGGCCCGGGCATGTCCTGCGTGGGCGATAACGGCACGATGCCGTCAAGCGGCAGCGCGCCGCGGGTGGCCCGCAGCCCGTACAAGCCGTTGAAGGCCGCGGGAATTTGCACCGAGCCGGCGGTGTCCGTGCCGATCGCGAGCGCGACATAGCCGGCGGCCACCGCCACGCCGGCACCGCTGCTGGAACCACCGGGCGAGCGATCGAGCGCATGGGGGTTGCGGGCGAAGCCGGTGAGCGATGAAGCGCCGGTGATGCCGCACGCCAGTTCATGCATGGCAGTCTTGCCCACCACGATCGCGCCGGCGGCGCGCAGCCGCGTCACGATGGCGGCATCGGTGGCTGCCACCAAACCGTCGAGCGCACGCGAGCCGGCACGGGTCGGCCAGCCGGCCACTTCGATATTGTCCTTGACCAGCACCGGAATGCCTTCGAGCAGCCGTGGCCGCACGCCGCGCGCACGACGCGCATCGCTGGCGGCCGCATCGCGATAGGCATCCGTCGCGCCGATATGCGTGATCGCCCGCAGCGCCGGGCCCGCGGTATCCAGGGCGGCGATGCGCGCGAGCGTGGCATCCACCAGGTCACGCGCGCTGAGTGTGCGCGCGGTCAACGCCTGCAGCAGCGTGTCGATATCGGCCGTGGCGATATCCGGGCCGGTCATGGCTGTACTGCCCGGCCCTCAGCCCGCATCGTCGTCGGCGCTCAGAATCAGCCGGCCGCCGCGCTGGCGCATGTCGACATGGCGCAGGAAGGTCATGCCCAGCAGCACGAAGTCGCTGTCCATGTTCGGATTGATCGAGCCCCGGATGTCGCGTGCGCGAAGCCCGCCCACGGCAATCTCGTCGATGGTGGTGTCCCAGGCCACGGCGCGTCCGGCGGCGGTGTTGACCTGCATGCGCCGCCCGCGCGTCAGCGCCAGCCGCTCGGCCATGTGCGCCGGCACCGCCACGTGGCTCGCGCCGGTATCGACGAGAAAATCCACGGTCGCGCCGTTGATCTCGCCGGGCACGAGATAGTGCCCGCCCGGCCCGGCTTCCAGGGTCAGGCGCCGGTCGCCCTCGGGCCCGGTGACGATGCCGGCGTTGGGGTGCGCGCGGCGCTCGAGCAGCGCATCGAAGCCCCACCAGAGCAGGCCGAGCACAGCGAAAGTGGCCATCACCGGGCGCAGCGGCTTCAGTGCCTCGCTCATGGCATGTTCGGCGCGATCCCCATACCGCCACGATACCCGACCTGCGCCCTGGCACGCTGCGTCGCAATGCCTGCCTGCGAGGCTTCGCCTCAACATTGTGCGGTTGCCAAACGCGCCCGGAAAAATCACCCGGTGGGTAACGCTGGCCCGCGGTCGCCGGTTGCGTGGGTCGGGAAAACGAGACGATACGCGGCATGCCGTGTTGCAGCTCCTGATCGCGACAGGCCGTTGTGCGGCGACTCGCGCGCGGCGGAAGCGGAACACGCGTGGCGGCCGATCACGCGGCGCTCGCATGAAACGGCCACAGGCTCTAGGCTCGACCGCCTTCGCCCCGCGTGCTCCACACCATGTTCGACACCGGGTCCCGGCTGCCCCGTGCCACACGCCTGCTGCTGGGCGCACGCGCGGCGCGCAGCGTGGGCCAGGGCGCGCTGATCGTGACCTTTGCGCTGTATCTGCGTGCGCTGGACTGGTCGGCACCGGCCATCGGCGCGCTGTTCACCACCGGGCTGCTGATCGACGCCACGCTGATCACCCTGCTCGGCCCGTTGAGCGATCGCGTGGGCCGCAAGCGTTTTCTGCTCGTCTATGAAGCGGCCCAGGCCACCGCGGCCATCGTGGCGCTGAGCACCAGCGCGCCGATCGCGCTCGCCGCAGCCGCCGTGGTGGGTGGTTTCGGGCGCGGTGCGAACGGCGGCAGCGGCCCGTTCGCGCCCGTGGAGCTGTCGTGGCTCACCCAGGCGCTGCCGGCGCCGTCGCGCGGGCCCGTGTTCAGTCTCAATATGGCCGTGGGGTTCGGCGGCATGGCCTGCGGCGCCCTGCTCGGCGGCCTGCCCGCCCTATTCGACGACGTCCTCGCCGGCGCGCTGGCCTACCGGCCGCTGTTCGCGCTCTCGCTCGGCGGCTCGCTGACGTGTTTTATGCTGCTGGCCTGCACCCCGGACGACATCACGCCCGCGCATGCACCGACGGCCGATGAACATGTCGATGCGGACGACGACGCCACCACGCGCCAACAGGAGAACGGCCTGCTGCTGCGCCTGTTCGGCATCAACGCGCTCAACGGCGTGGGTATCGGCCTGGTCGGGCCGCTCATGGCCTACTGGTTCGCGGTGCGCTTCGGCCAGGGGCCGGCCGATATCGGGCCGGTCATGGCGAGCGCCTATGCGGCCACCGCCCTGTCGTCGGTCGGCGCGGGCCGGCTGGTGGAACGCAACGGCGTGATTCGCGCGGTGGTGTGGATGCGTGCCGTAGGCGTGCTCATTCTCGTGGCCATGCCGCTGGTGCCCAGTTTCTGGATGGCCGCGACGCTGCACGTGGTGCGCTCGGCGTTCAATCGCGGCACCGCGGGCGCGCGCCAGGCGCTCACGGTGAGCCTGGTGCGTGCACACCGTCGGGGCACGGCGGTCAGTACCGGCAGCGTGGCGATCCAGCTGCCGCGCGCGGCCGGCCCCCTGTTCGCGGGTCTGATGTTTGGCAGCGGCATGCTCGCCGCACCGTTCTATATCGCGGCGGGCTTCTTCAGCGCCTACATCCTGTGCTATCGCCGCACGTTCGCGGCCTACGACCCGGCATTTGCGCGCCGCCGCTAGCCGCGGGGCGAACCGGTGCGGCGCTTGCAGCCAGACATGAAGCCGTCCGGCGGCGAAACGTCGGGCGGCAGCACGACGGCATGCTGGTTAATATCTGACCAGCAACGGGCGAAGCGCGCTTCTGCGGGCATCTGCGTCTGTCTTTCACGGTTTATCCACAGCACTGTTCAGCGCCGGTGTGCAAAAGTCGGCGCCGGTTTGTGCTTATCATGCACGTACCCATTCCCCGGCTGCCCACCGGCATGACCCGCACTTCCAACCGTGTACTCGATCTCTGGCATCGCATGGCCGCCAAACCGGGCGGCAAATGGCTGTTCACTCGCCTGATCTGTCTGCGCGCGCCCTACTTCGCGACCATTCGCCCGACGTTCGACACGCTCGAACCCGGCCGCGCCAGCGTACGCATGGGCAAGCGCCGCGCGGTGCACAACCATATCGGCACGGTGCATGCGATCGCGATGTGCAACATGGCCGAACTGGCCGGCGGCGTGATGACGGACGTGACCGTGCCTTCGACCCACCGGTGGATACCCAAGGGCATGACCGTCGAGTATCTGGCCAAGGCCGAGACCGACCTGCTCGCGACCGCCTCGGCGGGCGATGTGCCGGACGCACCCGAGGGCCAGGACTACCCCGTCCAGGTCGACGTGACCGATACCCGAGGCACGACCGTATTCCGTGCCGTCATCACCATGTGGGTGACACCCAAGCGCGAACGCGCCTGACCCGGCGACGCCGGGCGGCGCGTCAGCCCGTATCGGCTACTCGGCGCCGTTGAGGAACAGCGCCGTTTCCGCAAACAGCTGCGGCGCGTTCTTTTCCATGCAGACGAAATGCGTGCCGTCGCCGATGACGACATAGCGCTTGGTCGCCGAGGACAACGCGGCGTAGAGCCCGCGGGCGTCTGCGTCAGTCGAGGTGGGATCGTCATCGCCGCGGATGACCAGCGTGGGCACGTCGATCTTCGCGGCATCGTAGACCGGGCGTTCGTGAAAGATCTCCCAGATATCGACCAGCACGCCGTTGGGCGCCTTGACCCGGGTCACGTCATCGCCGGGCTCCATGCGCATCATGGCGCTGAACCAGTCGTCGAACACGGCCGGATCGCGCCATTCGGTGGGGTCGTCGGCATCGATCTGGCTGGCCCAGCGCTCGTCGGCCTGCTCGCGCGTGACCGTGCGATAGGCGCCGACATCGGCCAGCTGCTCCGGGTTGTCGGGGTCGGCCAGCTTGGCGGTCCAGGCTTCGTTGCGGTCGCTGTAGACCGGCGCGTAGAGCACCAGCCGCTCGACCTTGTCGCCATGGCGGGCGGTATACATGCCGGTGGTCACCGTGCCCCAGGACCAGCCGACGAGATTGACCTTTTCGACGCCGGTGCGTTCGCGGATGAACTCGACCACGTCGTCGATATCGTGGATCACGGTCTCGGCGCGCGCGAACGGCGCGTTCTCCTCGGCGGGCGCGGCCATGGCTGCAGGGCGCGTGGAGCGACCATAGCCGCGCAAGTCCATTGCGAAGGCGTGATACCCGTCTTCGGCCGTGCGCTGCAGCCAGCTCGGACCATCGCTCAGCGGCGTGTCGAACGTTACCCCCGGATAGGTCGCACCGTGCACGAACAGCACCGCGGCATCGCGGTCGCTGGCGTCATTCGGCGTGCGCTCGACCACGTGAAGCGCGATGTTTTCGTCGGTCGTGCTCTGTACGCGGTGTGACTCGGCCGCGGCACCCGCCCAGGCCGGGAACACCAGCAGCGCCATCATCACGGTCGCGGTAATCGTCGCCGTTCGCGCGCGGCATGTATCGAAACGCGCCATACCCATCTCCTCGTGCTTTATCGTGGGCCTGACGCTAGCAGGCACGCGCGGCCTGCCCCACGCGACTTTCGTCCATGCCGGCGCCGAATGGCGCCGCCCGAAGCCGAACGAACAGGACACACCCCGCATGAACTGGCAATGGATTACCGCCACCGGCACCACGCTCGCGATGGTGCTCGTCTCCGGCATCGGCATTTATATCGCCCTGCTCGCCCTGACCCGGCTGACGGGACTGCGCAGCTTTTCCAAGATGTCGAGCTTCGATTTCGCCACCACGGTCGCGTTCGGCTCGATCATCGCGTCGACACTGCTGTCGAAAAACCCGCCGCTGGCGAGCGCGGCCTTCGGGCTCGCGGTGCTCTATGGCCTGCAATATACGGTGTCGCGGGCGCGCCATGTCAGCCCGCGCATCCAGCGTCTGGTCGACAACGAGCCGCTGCTGCTCATGGCCGGCGAACGGGTTCTGGAAGCCAATCTGCGCATTGCTCGGGTCACGGAAGACGACTTGCGCTCGAAACTGCGCATGGCCGGGGTGACCGACCGACGACAGGTCCTCGCCGTGGTTTTCGAGACCACCGGCGACTGCTCGGTGCTCTGCCGCGGCGACACGCTGGACCCGTGGTTGCTCGCCGAGGTACGCGGCGCCGAACAGCTGGAGCCCGAGCTCGCCGCCGCGCGCGCCCGGGACTAGCCCTGTCCGGCAGCCTGGCCGCCAGCCTGGCGTGCCGGCGTCATCACGGCGTCATGCGAGCGACGCCACCCTCGGCTTCGCCGGCCTTTTGAACCGATTGCCGGCCTGGCCTTGAAATTGCTGCATACAGAAACGATCTATCCACGTTCTGTATCACCACCCGGAGCCCCATGCCGAGCTCGACCCGTGCCCTGCCTGTTCTGATCGCGCTCGCCACTGGCGGTTTTGCGATCGGCACCACCGAATTCGCCACCATGAGCCTGTTGCCGTTCATCCAGCGCGGTTTCGATCTCGATCCGTCCACGGCCGGTCATATCATCAGCGCCTACGCGCTGGGCGTGGTATTCGGCGCGCCGGTCATCACCGTGCTGGCCGCGCGCGTGGCACGCAAGCCGCTGCTGATCGTGCTTATGGCGGTATTCGCGCTCGGCAATACGTTGAGCGCGCTCGCGCCCAGCTATGGCTGGCTGATGGTGTTCCGCTTTCTCAGCGGTGTGCCGCACGGTGCCTATTTCGGCCTCGCCTCGCTGGTGGCGGCGTCGGTGGTCGATCCCGGCAAGCGCACCCAGGCCGTGGGCTACGTCATGCTCGGGTTGACCGTGGCCACGGTGGTCGGCGTACCGCTGGCGACCTGGCTGGGCAATCTCGCCGGCTGGCGTTCGGGCTACTGGGTCATCGCCGCGCTCGCCCTGCTGGCCGCCACGCTCATCGCGCTGTTCGCGCCGCGCGACCGGGCCTCGTCAACGGCAAGCCCGCTGCGCGAGCTGGGCGCACTGGCGCGTGCCTCGGTGTGGCTCACGCTGGCGATCGGCGCCATCGGTTTCGGCGGCCTGTTCGCGGTCTATACCTATCTCACGTCCACGCTGGATGAAGTCACCGGCATGAACGCCTACTGGATGCCGCTGGTCTTAGCCGTGTTCGGCATCGGCATGACGCTTGGCAATATCGTGCTGCCCCGCCTCGCGGACCGGGCGCTCATGCCCACGGCCGGCGGCCTGCTGGTATGGAGCGCGCTATCGCTGGCGGTGTTCCCGCTGGTCGCGCACAGCCCCGTGGGCATCACCATCGACGTGTTCTGTATCGGCATCGGCGGCGCGCTCGGCACGGTGCTGCAGACCCGGCTGATGGACGTGGCCGGCGATGCCCAGAATCTGGCCGCCGCGCTCAATCATGTCGCCTTCAATGCCGCGAACGCGCTCGGCCCTTGGCTGGCCGGGCTGGCCCTCGCCGCGGGCTACGGCCTGCCGTCGACCGGCATCGTGGGCAGTGCGCTGGCTCTGGGTGGCCTGGCGATCTGGGGCGTGGCGGTGACACGAAAAGCCGCGACAGCAACATGAGCCACCCGGCCCCGGCTTTACATCCGCGCGGCGTGGGCGTCTGATAATCCCATGATCGTTCATGCGGAAGGCGCCTTTCACGCGCGCCGCGCAACACGGAGTTCACCATGACCCTGCGGCCTGCCCTGATTGTCTGTATCGCCGGTCTTTTCGCGCTGCCCGTGACCACGTTCGCGGCCGACGCCATCGACGGCGCCACCTCGGGCCAGCGTGCCATACAGCCGGAAACGTCCAACGGCGGGCGCGCGATAACCCCGCCGACCCAGCAACGCGAATCCGCGCCGGCGCGGCTGCGCAGCGCGCCCGACACCGGCAGCAGCGGATCGACCCTCAACAGCTCGAGTGGCAGCAGCGGCGCCGTGATCGAGCGACGCGAACGGTTCAAGAGCGATTCCCGACCGCTCAGCGACACCATCGAACAGCGTCGCAAGGCGTTTGAAAGCGGCAACTGACCGACACCGCGCGCCGCGTTTCCACCGCGGACATGCCTGATCGCCAGGCGCGCGCATGACGGCGGATAAAACTTTCGCCCGGACCGCCTGTCACAGCGACACGTCTCGAGTCCGTCCGAAGGAGTCCATGCGCCGGATTACGCTGATCACGTTACTGACCGCGGCCGTTTTGCTCGGCGGCTGCGCGTCGATGCGCGAGACCCAGCCGCCGCGCACGGCGAACGAGGAACTGCTGCTGTCCAAGGCCGTCGACGAGGCGACGCAGCAGATCGACCCGACCGTGGCCAGCGACGCCAACGTCTTCGTCGACGAGGCCGATTTCAAGACCGAATCCGATCGCCACTACGCGATCAGCGCCATCAACGACCGGCTGCTGGAACGCGGCTACCGGCTGGTGCCGTCCCGCAGCGAGGCGGATACGATCGTCGCCATTCGCTCCGGCGCGCTGTCGATCAACAAGGAAAGCCAGCTCTGGCTCGGCATTCCGACCATCACCGTGCCGGTACCCCTGGCCGGCCCGCTGGAAACGCCCGGTCTGGATCTGTTCCGTACCATCGACCGCACGGGCGTGGCGAAATTCGGCCTGAGCTTCTACGACGCGCAGATCGGCGAACTGCAGGACACGGTCGGCCCGGTCTACGGTTTCTCGCATCTGAACCGTCGCAAGATCCTGATGCTCGGTTGGACCGAAACCGATCTGCTGCCGGAAACGGCTGCAGAGCAGAAAGAGGTGATCGAACCTTAAAAGTCTCCCTTAATCGACCTCGCATCGACATCGATTGGCGGCGGACAAAAAAACGCGCCGGGAATGACCCCGGCGCGCCGTTCTGTAGTGCGTTCTAGGCCGCGATTTACAGCTTGTCGCGCACCTTGTCCTTGGCCTCGCCGTATTTGTCCTGAAACTTTCCTTTCTTGCGCTGGGCCTTGCCCTCGGCTTCCTTCTGCTCGTCGCCGGTAACCTTGCCGATACCTTCTTTCACGGCGCCCTTGACGCGCTCGGCAGTGCCTTTCTTGCGATGTTCATCAACCATGGAATGACTCCGTGTGATGTCGACGCGACTCCTGCAGCGTTCGACGCTGGGTTCACGGATACGCCGGCAGGACTCTCCGGGGCAGGAATGCACGGCGCATACGGCGGCGGGATGCCGCTTACATACCGACCTTTGCAGGCCGTATAGGTTCAATATGCAACGGTTGCAGGCCGCCGACTATCCGCATTAATACCGGCGAGCGCTAGAGCATGCGTTCGAGCGTGTCGTCGCGCCGGATCACGCGGTGATAGAGCGCACCGGCAACATGCAGGACCACGAGCGTGAGAATCGTCCAGCTCAGCCAGTAGTGCACCACCGATATCACGGGCGCGATATCGGGCGACTTGCCGATCGGGCTCCAGACCGGGATCAGGCCGAACCACTGCAGGGGAAAACCGTGGGCGTTGGTGGCCAGAAAACCGCTGATCGGCATGGCGATCAGCGCGATATAAAGCGCCCACTGGACGGTATCCGCAAGACGCGCCTGGGCCGCCGGCATGGCCGGGCGTGGCGGTGGCGTCTTGAGAAACCGCACGCACAGCCGCGCCAGCATGAGCCAAAGCACCAGAAAACCCAGCGATTCGTGCCAGAGATAGAACGACGTCTTGGCGTCGTCCTTGATGAATCCGATCACCGCGCCCAGCGGCCAGACGGCGAACACCAGCACCGCGACGATCCAGTGAAAACCCTTGGCCAGCGGGTGAAAGGATGAGACGGATTGCTTTGGCATGCGTTTCCTCCCGGTCCGGCGATTCGCCGTTTCCTTCAGGCTACGCCATGCGCGTGGCACATGGTTGCGGGGCGCGCGCCGCCGGGCCCGGCGGCGCGACCGATCAGCCGAAGTGGAAGAAGGCGATCTTGTTGCCGTCGGGGTCGCGGATATAGGCGCCGTAGAACTGATCGGGTATGCGCTGGCCCGGCTCGCCGTCGCAGGTGGCACCAAGCTCGATGGCCTTGTGGTAGAACGTGTCGACCGCGGCCTTGGAACCGGGTTGCAGGGCCAGCATGTTGCCGTTGCCGGGATGGTTCGGCTGCTCGTCGTAGGGGATGCACACGGCCAGCATCGGTTGGCTCATCTTCTCGCCGATGAAACAGATGCGGCCCATGTCCAGCAGCACGCGCGCGTTCATGTCAGCAAGCAGGGATTCGTAGAAGCTTTTCGCGCGCGTCATGTCGCTCACGCCAATGGTTACGTAGCCGATCATCGGGCTCTCCTCTTTGTTGTCGAGCGCTGAGCGTACACCAGCGCCGTGACGGGCACGCGAGCACCCATCGCCCCGGCCCATTCGCCCGCTGGCGACGCCGCGGCTGAATCCCGCGTTTCACTTCGACACGTACCGCCGTAACCTACGCCCTTTCGGCCGACCCGGCCGGACAACCGTCGCTTGCCGGCGGGCCCGCCATTCAGTGACAAGGACGACGCGGTGCAGCCGATTATCTCGACCCGGGGCCTCAACAAGCGTTACGACTCCGGCTTCCACGCATTGAAAAACGTGAATCTGGATATCGCCGACGGCGACATCTTCGCCCTGCTCGGCCCCAACGGCGCCGGCAAGACGACGCTGATCAGCGTGATCTGCGGCATCGTCAACCCCAGCGACGGCGAGGTGCGTGTCGACGGCCACGAGATCATTGCCGACTATCGCGGCGCACGCGAACTGATCGGTCTGGTGCCCCAGGAGCTGACCACCGACGCCTTCGAGACGGTCTGGGCCACGGTGAGCTTCTCGCGCGGGCTGTTCGGCAAGCCCAAGAACCCGGCCCATATCGAAAAGGTGCTCAGGGATCTCTCGCTGTGGGACAAGCGCAACGACATGCTCATGACGCTCTCCGGCGGCATGAAGCGGCGCGTGATGATCGCCAAGGCGCTCTCGCATGAGCCCAGGATTCTTTTCCTCGACGAACCCACGGCGGGCGTCGATGTGGAACTGCGCCGCAGCATGTGGGAGGTGGTGCGCTCGCTGCGGGCGCACGGTGTGACCATCATTCTCACCACCCATTATCTGGAAGAAGCCGAGCAGATGGCCGACCGCATCGGCGTGATCAACGCCGGCGAGATCATCCTGGTCGAGGAAAAGAACGAACTCATGCAGAAGCTCGGCGAGAAACGTCTTACCCTTCATCTGCAGGACAGCATCGACACCGTGCCCGACACGCTGGCGCGCCACGAACTCGATCTGGTCGATAACGGCCACGCCCTGCTCTATACCTACAACGCGAACGACAAGCGTACCGGCGTCAACTCGCTGTTCCGCGACCTCGACAGCGCCGGCATTCGCCTGCGCGATGTCGATACCAAACAGAGTTCGCTGGAAGAGATCTTCGTGGATCTGGTCAAGACACCCACCCCCGAGCCGGCCGCCGACGCGCAGGCCACGGCCAAGGACAACGCATGAATTTCCACGCCATCGCGGCCATCTACAAGTTCGAAATGGCGCGCACCTGGCGCACGCTGTTCCAGAGCGTGGTGTCGCCGGTGATTTCCACCTCGCTGTATTTCGTGGTGTTCGGTTCCGCGATCGGTTCGCGGATCGACGAGGTGCAGGGGGTGAGCTACGGCGCCTTTATCGTGCCCGGCCTGATCATGCTGTCGCTGATGACCCAGAGCATCTCCAACGCGTCGTTCGCGATCTACTTCCCCAAGTTCATCGGCACCGTCTACGAGCTGCTCTCGGCGCCGATCTCCTACGTGGAGATCGTGATCAGCTATGTGGGGGCCGCGGCGACCAAGTCCGCCGCGCTCGGGCTGATTATCCTCGGTACGTCGTTCTTCTTCGTGGATATCAGCATCGCCCACCCGTTCATGATGCTGCTGTTTCTGGCGCTGACGGCGATCACGTTCAGTCTGTTCGGCTTCATCATCGGCATCTGGGCCGACAATTTCGAAAAGCTGCAGATCGTGCCGCTGCTGATCGTGACGCCGCTGACCTTTCTCGGCGGCACGTTCTATTCAATCGACATGCTGCCGGCGATCTGGCAGAAGATCACCCTGCTCAACCCGGTGGTTTATCTGGTGTCGGGCTTTCGCTGGAGTTTCTACGACGTGGCCGACGTCAACGTCGGCATCAGCCTGTTGATGATCGGCGTGTTTCTGGCGGCCTGTCTCGTCATCGTGGCGTGGATATTCAAGACCGGCTACCGCCTCAAGTCATGAGGCATCGGCGACCTGGTACTCGATCTCGATATTCTGGCGGCCCCACTCGAGCGCCCGCGAACGCTTCTTGAACAGGATGTCGATCTTGTTCTTCCAGCGCTTGTTCATCTTGTCCTGCACCGTGTAGGTGCCCGGCAGGCCCTCGACGCGCACCTTGGTGCCGTGCGTCAGGCCCATGCGGATGAGATCGCGCGACACGGCGATCGCCTTGTCGCCGGGTTCGAGCTGGTCGCCGAACGCGGTCAGGCCGACGTTGCCGCGCTTGGTCTCCTCTTCGGCGAGGGTGAAGGACGTCGCCGTGACCTCCATCGTTTCCCATGCGACCGCGCTGTCCGCCTCTTCGCTGGCGCACCCCATCACACCGAAAACCATGGCGAGCCCGGCGATCCAGGCACCGCGTGCGGGAAACGTCTGCGTGTTTGTCATCGATTCCTCCATGCCGGCGAATATCACGATACGCCGATGTGTTCGGTATCAATTATAATCATGTTGTCATCCGTATAGCCGCATCTGCTCATGCGGTGTCTGCGATGCCTGTCGCGGCGCAGCCATACGCCCACGGGCCTTGGCGCGGCATCGGTCGGTATCGGAACAAGCGCCCCAAAACGCGAAAAACCGCACTTTCTGCGCAACCTACGCCCTGACAGCGCGCCGGTTTCACAGCCGCCAGGCCGACCGTGAAACCGGGATAACACGTACGACGAAAGCCGGAGGCAGCCCGACCGCCGGTCTGTTAGCATGATTACCCTCTTTCACTCCGAGCTTGTCGATGAACCGCGTTCTCCCGTTGCTCCTACCCCTGATGATCGCCGTGGCCGGCTGCACCACCATTCGCGAAACCGAACCCGGCCAGACGGCGCGGCATCAACTGCTGCTGAGCAACGCCGCAGATGACGTCAGCGCGCGGATCGCGCCGAACCTGCCGGCGGGCACCCGGATCTATGTCGACACCACGAACTTCGGCTCGGAAGGCGAATACCGCAGCCAGTATCTGATCAGCGCGATCAAGGCCGCGCTGCTGCGTCAGGGCTACGGGCTGACACGTGACATCGGCAAGGCCGACACCATTCTCGATGTGAGCAACGGCGCGCTGTCGATCGACCGGACCGAGAAACTGTTCGGGATCCCCAGCGCCGACATTCCGATTCCGCTGGCCGGTGACGCGACCACGCCCGAGGTCGCGCTGTGGAAAAGCAAGCGCCGTACCGGCATCGCCAAGGTACTGCTGAGCTTCTACGACGCCGAGACCGGCACGCTGCAGAGTGGCGGCATGCCCCTCTACGGCTACTCGCACTACGACCGGTCGTCGATCCTGTTCTACGGCCGTACCGACACCGATCTCGAGGACACGCCGACGAAGGCACGCAAGACGCGGTAATCGATTCGGCGCCCGCCGCGTCTGCCGCCGCGCGGCGTCGGCCGGTCAGTCGGGCAGCAATCGCCAGCCGCTGTCCGCCTTGTCTGCAACCACGGTTCGGGTCTGTATGTCGCGCCGGTCGCCGGCGACGATGTCGTAGCGCAGGCGGACTTCGTAGTCGCCATTGTCGAGTTCGCGCGACTCGAAGATCTCGACGTTCTCGACGCGGATCTGTGCGGGGTCGGGCGCGCCGAGCGCACGCATGAACGCCACCCCCTGATCGCCGCCCAGCGCCTGCATCGCCGACTGCGCGCTCTGCAGATTCGCGCGCAACTGGGTCTGCAGCAGTGGCTGAAGATCGCCGGCGTCCGGCGCTCCCGAACAGCCGCCCAGCAGTAGCGCGAATGCCAGAACAAGCGCGGCAACCGTGTGTCGGACCGGTCGCTGCCACGAATAACGGGCCATGGTGGTGTCTCGGTTGATCGATGTGTTTCGCAGCACGTTATCGCCAGACGCCGCCAAACGCGACACCCAGCCTGCTCTACCCAAGGCGTGATCGAACGATTACTCTCTGAGCGGGGGAATCTGTGGGGCGAAACGGCGACCGGCCATGCCGGTGGCCTGCGGCCATCCGACCGAATTCGGAAAAAACCAATCCATGCTGGCTCAAAAGAAACTCTATTCGGCGATCGCGCTCGCCGGCGTGCTCGTGTTCGGCTTCATCGCGACCAGCGTGATCAGCTATTTCCTGGCGCAGGAGTCGGTCAGCGACCATATCGCCGAAGAGACGCTGCCGCTGACCAGCGACAACATCTATTCCGAGATCGAGCAGGATCTGCTGCGCTCGGTGCTGATCTCGTCCCTGATGGCGCACGACACGCTCCTGCGCGACTGGACGCTGGACGGCGAAATCAACGCCGAGCAAATGGTGCGTTATCTCAGGGAGATACAGCAGAAGTACGACACCACCACCGCGTTCTACGTATCCGAAAAGACCCGCAACTAGTATCACGCCAGCGGCGTGCTCAAGCAGGTATCGAGCGAAGACCCGCAGGACGACTGGTACTTCCGGACGCGCGCCATGAATGCGCCCTACGAAATCAACGTCGATACCGACACCGCCGATCCGAGCCGGCTGACCATCTTCGTGAACTACCGCGTGACCGACTATCGGGACCGCTTCATCGGCGTGACCGGCATCGGCCTGTCGGTGCATTCGGTCGCCGCCCTGATCGCGAGTTATCAGAACCGTTATGGCCGCGAGATCTATCTCACCGATCGCGAAGGCAACGTCACCCTGCGCGGCCCCGGTTTCGAGGGCTCGCAACGACTGCGCGAGCGTCACGGCATGGGCCAGATCGCGACCACCATTCTGGCGACGCCCAGCGCCTCGGTAAGCTATGAAGGGCGCGATGGGCGCCGGGTGTACGTGAACAGCCGGCTGATTCCGGAGTTCGACTGGTACCTCATCGTTCAGCAGGCCCAGTCATCGGCGGAAACGCGCGTACTCGGCGCGCTGCTGATCAACATCGCCGTCGCGCTGGCGATCGCCGCCGTGGTGACCGCGATCGGCTGGTTTTCCGTGCGCAACTACCAGGCCGGACTGGAAGCCATGGCCGGTACCGACACCCTGACCGGATGCACCACGCGCCGGGTGTTCGAGGCGATCTTCACCCAGGCGCTAAAGAACGCGCTGCGCAACGACGTGCCGCTGTCGCTGCTGGCCATCGATGTCGACCGCTTCAAGCAGATCAACGATCAGTACGGCCATGCGGCCGGCGACCTGGTGCTGTTCACGCTCACGGACATCTTCCGCGCGCATCTGCGCGACAACGACACGGTCTGCCGCTGGGGCGGTGATGAATTCCTGATCCTGCTCGGCGACTGCACGCTCGAAAACGCCATGAAGGTGGCCGACGCCATCCGGCTGGACGTGGCCGGCCATACGATCCGCGCCGCGGATCAGACGATCGACTGCACCATCAGCGTCGGCGCGGCCCAGTATGTACGCGGCGAGGAACTGCCGTCACTGATCGCACGCGCCGATCGGGCCGTGTACACGGCCAAGCGGGAAGGTCGGGATCAGGTCGTCAACGCCTGAGGCAGCGCCCTACTCGGCGTACCAGTCGCGCAGACGCACTTCGGTCGGTACGTCCTTCGCCGCCAGCAGATCGCGGAAGACTTCCGTGTCCTGGCCGCGATAGTGGTAGGGATAGACCACCGCCGGCGCGAATTCGGCGACCGCGTCCGCCGCCTGCTCGACACCCATGGTGTAAGGAAGATTCATGCACACGAAGGCCACGTCGATATCCTTGAGCGCGCGCATTTCCGGGGTACCTTCCGTATCCCCGGAGATATAGACACGCTTGTCGCCCAGGGTAAGCACATAGCCGTTGCCCCAGCCTTTGGGATGGCGCGATTCGGGGCCCTCGGGCAGGTTGTACATGGGCACCGCCTCGATACCGAGGCCGGCATCGGTATGCACGGTCTCGCCGTTGGCCATCACGGTGCGGGTATGCCCGTAGGCCTCGCCGATCTCGTCGGCCACCGACTGCGGCATGACCACGATGGTCTCTCGGGTATCGAGCGCGGCCAGAGTGTCGCGATCGAGATGATCGCCGTGGGAATGGGTGAGCAGGATCACGTCGGCCGTCGGCAATCCGGCATAGGCTTCGGCGCCGCCCGTGGGGTCCACATAGATCGTGCGGTCTTTCCATTCGAGCACGAAGCTGGCGTGGGCGATCGGGTACAGCGTCGCCGGGCCGGCGTCGGTCGCAACGAGCGTTTCGCCCCGGGGCGCGGCATGGAGAACACCGCTGGCCAGCACCAGCAGACCGGTTATCAGAATGGCGAGTCGTCTCATGGCGAACCTGTGCGCAAAAGCGTGAATAACGAGCCTACGGCAACCCAAAAGGCGCCGAGGCGAAGCGTGTCCCCCTAATCTACGTGCGCGCCGCGACGGGCGGATGATCTCGCCACCGATAATGCCCGGCCAGGGCAGCCTTCGATAGAATGGGGCAACACGATTGCAGCCCGCGCACGAGACCTCGATGTCGAAAACGCTACAGGAACAACTGCTTCAGTCCGGCATTGCCAAGCCCAAGCAGGCCAAGAAGGCGCGCCGCGAGAAGACACGCCAGGCCCAGGCCGCACGCCGCGACGGCAAGACGCCCGACGAACAGGCGGCACTCGCGCGCGAAATCGCCGCCAAGGACGCAGGCAAGCGCGACTACGACCGGCGCCTCAACGAACAGCGCAAGGCCCAGCGCGAAGCGCAGGAAAAACAGCAGATGGCGGCCCAGATCATCGATCAGAACCGCATCAAGGCGGAAGGCGACGGCGACAACGCGGTGGCCTACAACTACACCGTCAAGGGCAAGATCAAGCGCATCATGGTGAGCGATGCCCAGCGCCGCAGCCTCGCGGCCGGCAAGATGGCCATCGTGCGTCACCGGGGCAATGCGGCGCTGGTCACGGCCGCGATCGCCGAGCGCCTGCAGCCGCTGATTCCCGAACGTGTCTGGCTGGCCACGCCCGAAGACGACACCCCGGACCCAAACGACCCCTATGCGGCCTATCAGGTGCCCGACGATCTGATGTGGTGAGCACGGGCGCGCCCGTTCAGATGAAGAAACCGATCCAGTCCCGCACCGCCTGCGTCACCGCGGCCGGTGTGCGTGCCCAGCGCATGTGGTCGGCACGGTCGCCGATGGTCTCGGCGTCCAGCGTCTTTTCGGTCAGGCGCGCACTCACGAACTTGGCCGTGACGGCATCGATGGACGCCGGCGGCGCGAAGGCGTCGTCCGCGAGGCGGATCGCGAGCACCCCGCCGGAATAGCCTGCAACCCGCGCATCCAGGTTCTGGTCCAGACCGGAGGCGCGATATCGATTGCTGCGCGCGAGTACGCGCCAGTCGTCCATCACCGACCGCGCTTCGTTGCCGCCGAAGCCGATACGCGCGCCGGGGTAATAGCCGAGCAACAGATCGCAGACCGGAATCACGCCGATGAGAAAACGCACCTTGTTGCGCATGGCCCCGGAAAACGCCTCCCGCCAGGGGCTGCCGGTGGCCACCAGGATCACGCCGTCGATACGTTGCGGATAGAGGCCCGCGGCCATCGCCGCATAGTGACCGCCGAGGCTGTGCCCCATCAGATAGACGGCCGCGCGATCGCCCCGCGCCCAGGAGATGACCGCCGGCAGGTCGTTGCACAGCACTTCCGCAAAACCCCAGTCGTCATGGCGCGACGGGCGCAGCGTGCTGTCGCCCTGGCCGCGCTGTTCGACCAGCGTCACGTTGAAGCCGGTTGCCGCCATCGCCTGGGCCAGCGGTGCATAGAAATGGCTGCCCATGCCCAATGCCGCCATAACAATGATCACCGGTGCGCCCTCGCGCCCGGCAAACCAGGTCACGGGCACCGAGTAACCCGAGGGCGTTGCCACCCCGCGTGCCACGGCCTCCACCATCGTCGCGCCTCCCGCGCGGGCGATGATACGGCCCGCGCCTGTCTTTTCGGTCTTGTCCCGAAGACATGAAACGCGCTAAGCCAAACGCTTTGCAAGCCGCGGCGGGTTCGATTGCGCTCAGGGCGCTTCGGGCAGCACTCCGAGCAACGGCAGTTCGATTTCACCGGATACGCGCACGGTCGCGTTTGCGAGATCGCGGCTGAACTCGAGCGGGTACTGCGGCAGAGACGTGCCCGACACGATGACCTGAATCTCGTCACCGGCATCCAGCCGTTCGGCGATACCGTGCAGCTCGATCTCGAACGTGCCGAGGCCGCGTACCGGGCGAACCTGATCGTCAATGATCTCGAGATTGCCGGGCTGGCCTGCGCGACCGCGTGCCAGCGCCACGAATATGATCGCGTCGCCGTCGGGATCGCCAAGCACCGGCGGCTCCACGGTAATGCTCGCCGTCGGAATACCGGCGACCACCTCGCCCTGTTCCTGCGCGGTGTAGATTGTCGTCGGCACACCCGTGGGCAGTGCCAGCGCGCCCTGCGGCACGAGCATGTCGAAGGCCGTGGTCGGCGTACCGCCAACGTCGATCTCGTCGACCACAACCCCGCGACCGGTGCCATCGGTCACCAGGCAGTGCTCGGGCAGGTTTTCGACGTACGCGATCGCCTGCGGATCCTGCTTGAGCTTGGCATCGAACCAGTTCATCGACAGCCTGAACTCGTCGAGCGAGCCACACTGGAACAACCCTGCCTGGCGGATATCGGGCGGCGTGAGCAGGATCGATCCACCGCTGGGCAGCACGTGCCCCACCGGATACGTATACAGGCGAACATCGCCGCCGGCGTCTTCCATGCACTGGTAGTTCGCCAGCCCCTCGTTCATGTTGAACAGCACGTCGAACGAGCCTTGCAGGAACAGTGCGTCCACCGGCGGTGGCGAATCCGGCGCCACTTCGCGGTCCGGCTGCTGCACGTTTTCACAGAAATAACGATTGCTGTGATAGGTGAATTCCTGCTGTGCGGCATCACCAATCGTGCCGGTGGCCAGCCCTTCGAGCAGCGCGTTGACGAACTGTTCGTCGAGAAACGACCCACCCGTACCCGACAGACCGGTCAGCGCGGTGGCATAACCGGATTTGGGCACGTTGCCCACGTTGAGGCTGTAGTTGAGGTCGTACCAGGTGATCTGCGGGATGATGGCGTCGAGGCGCTTGCGCGGATCGACATTGTTGAGCAGCAGCTGGTAACCGCCCCCGTAGGAGCCGCCACGCGCACCGAGCACGAGGTTGTCGTCGCGATAGGCCAGCCAGTCGAGATTGGCCTCGGCCCAGTCGACGATCTGGACCAGATAACGCCCCTCGATCTCCGGATCGAGCACGCGCACGCTGCCGGTGGACTGGCCGAACCCGCGCTGGTCGATGGATATCTCGCCGTAGCCGGCCTGTAGATAAGCCTGCGGCGGCCCGACGATGCTCGCGCCGGGCTGATCGGACAGCGGCGTGTCGCGCCCCAGCGCGGGGATGCGCTGCGCGCCAAAGCCGTGGCCGAACAACAGCAGCGGATAGGTTTCGCCCCCGACCAGTGTTGCCGGTTCGTGCACGGTAAAAGCGATGGTTTCACCGTCGAAGCCGGTGAGCGTCACGTCGTAGCTCACCCCGGCGCGCTGCTCGCCCTCTGCCGGCCCCGGCGCCCCCTGACCGTCCGGGTCGGGCAACGGCGGCGGTTCGGCGTCATCGCCACCCGCATCGGGCGTCTCGGATTCGTCGGGGGTGTTCGGCGTTTCGCCGCCGATTTCTTCATCGACCGTACTCGCCGGGGGTTCGTCGGCCCCGTTCGCCCCGCCCAGGTTCACACTGGCGTCGTCCTTGCACGCCGACAGCGCCAACAGCGCGGCGATGAGCAACGCCCACGTCGTCCATCGAATCCGGTTCATGCGTCCTCTCCCCTCGTTGTCATATCGCGGCGCGGCATACAGCTCGCACCGACATGGCGTCATTAGAACCGTATTGCGACACTCCGACAAGTCATCTTTTCAGTTATGGGTGAACGCCATGCTGGCAGCTCGCGCGCATTTAACCGGCGCGATTCACGACGAGATACCGGCTCGGGCCAACGCCCATCTGCCGCCAAGGCGTGGCGACAACCGACGAAACGGACGCAGGTCGCGCGTACGGGAACATGATTAAAACCCAGTCATTCCGCGACCGTCATATCGAGCACGATCTTGCCGGTCGCATGCTTGGATTCGATATGCCGATGGGCCGCGACGGCCCGGGTGATCGGATACGCCGTATCGATATGCGGGTATAGCCGGGCGTCCTCGATCCAGCCCGCGAGCTGGCCGAGATCCGCGGCATTCGAATGCACCCGAACGAGCCGGCTGCGGCGATCGATGCGCAGCGCGGCCATCAATTCGCCCCGCAAGGTTGCCCCCTTGGGCACAGTGCTCACATACACGCCCGTGCGGCCCAGCGCACGACGGTAAGCGGTGCGCTCGTCGCGACCGAAAACGTCGAACACCACATCGAAGCTCGCATCGATGGCGGCTGCCGGCGTGGCGTTGTAGTCGTACACGGCGTCGGCTCCGAGCATTGCGGCGAACCCGGCGTTGCGGCCGCTGCATACCGCATGGACTTCCGCGTCCATCGCCTTCGCGATCTGGACCGCAAAATGGCCGACGCCGCCGGTCGCGCCGTTGATAAGCACCCGCTGCCCGGCGCGCAGCTGCGCACAGTCGCGTAGCGCCTGAAGCGCGGTTTGCGCGGCAAGCGGCACGGCCGCGGCCTGCACGAATGTCAGACCGTCCGGTCGGGGCGCGATCTCGTCGATGGCCAGGCACGCCTGTTGCGCATGAACCCCACCGATAAATCGGTTCGTCATGCCGAATACCGCATCCCCGACCGCCACATCGGTTACACCGGGCCCGACCGCCCCTACCGTACCCGCGATTTCCAGACCCGATGCCCGCGGCAGCGGCGCGCGGGCCAGGGTTCGGTTGAAGTGTCCCTTGCGCAGCAGGGCATCCTTCGGATTGATGCCGCCGGCATGCACATCGACCAGAACGGTCTTCGGCCGCAGCTCGGGCACCGGCCAATCCGCTTCCCAGCGCAGCACCTCGGGGGCGCCAAAGCGGCGGTACGCAAGCGCCTTCATGATCGGTCCTCGTTGTCTGTCGTGTTCCTGCCGTCACGATCATGCCTGCCGGGGCAACGCGACGCACCGGCACGGCATCACCGGTGGCGGGTAAAATCACCGCATGCACGACACAGCGCCTACAGCTTGATCCCCGATTTCGCCGCCCTGCGGGCCATCGGCTGGCCGCATGACGGGTGGCCACCCGCGGACGACCCCTGGGCGGCGTCGATGGCGACATATCCCGCGGGGCGCCCGGCCCGCGTGGTCGAACAGCATCGCAGCGGCTACGTCGTGGCCGAGGACATCGACACGAGCTACGCCATCGAGTCCCTGCCCGACTGGCAGCGTCCGCGGCTGCCCGCGGATCAGCGACCCGCCGTGGGCGATTGGTTGCTGGTCGCGGGCGAAGCCGGTGGCAACGCCCATGCTTTGGCGCTGCTGCCCCGGCGCACGACCATCAAGCGCAGTAGCGCAGGCAAGCACTATGGACAGCAGATCATCGCGGCCAATATCGATGTGGTGTTCATCGTCTGCAGCCTCGACGGCGACTTCAATCCACGCCGCATCGAGCGCTATCTGCTGCTCGTGCGCGGCGGTGCCCACCCGGTAGTCGTACTGACCAAGACCGATCTCGCCGACGCCGGCTCGACCCTGGGCGAACTCGAAGCCCAGCAAGTCGACGTCTGCGCGGTCGACGCGAGAAACCCCGAAAGCACGACTGGCCTCGAACGCTGGCTTGGGCCGGGCACCACCGCGGTCTTCGTCGGCAGCTCCGGCGTCGGCAAGTCCACGCTTACCAATACCCTGTCCGGCGTGCACCGCATGAAAACCGGCGCCGTGCGTGCGAGCGATGCGCGCGGGCGCCATACCACCACGCACCGCGCGCTGATCCCGCTCGCCTCCGGCGCCTGCCTGATCGACACGCCCGGAATGCGCGAGCTCAAGCCGACCGGCGAGGAGGATCTGGCCGAAGACGGGTTCGCCGACATCGAAGCACTCGCGACTGCGTGCCGCTTCCGCGACTGCCGCCACGACAGCGAACCGGGCTGCGCGGTGCGCGCCGCCATCGACACAGGCACGCTCGAGCCGGGGCGTTTTGCCAACTACAAGAAACTGCGTGACGAGATCACCGGCGCTGCCGACCAACTCGCAACACATAACGCGCGGCGTGGCAACGAGAAAAGAACCGCGGGCGGCCCCCGGAAGGTATCCCGACCGCCGAGACGGCGCTCCTGAAACCCAACCGCTCACACCGGCCGCCGCTGGTTGGCGACAAAGCGTGCCGCCGGACACCGTGTCCGGCGACACGGCATTTGCTTACAAAGCCTGGTTCTGCGGAAACATGTGGCGGCGTGCGTCTTCGTCCATTTCGGTCTTGAACGCATGCTTCTGCTTGAGCTCGCCGGCGCGCTGGGCGGCGGGGCGGGCGCTGATTTCGTCGAACAGGCGCTTGGCGTTCGGGAATTCGTCCCAGGCGTTCTCGCCCATCACGAACGGCACCGGCCCGGCCCAGCCCCAGACGGCCATGTCGACGATCGTGTAGGTGTCGCCACACATGTACTTGCGGTCGGCCAGATGCGCGTCGATCAGGCCCCAGTGGCGACGCGCCTCGAAGTCGTAGCGGTTGATCGCATAGTCGAGTTTCTCGGGCGCAAAGTGCTTGAAGTGCACCGCCTGGCCCGCATACGGGCCGATGCCGGTCGCCACGAGCATCAGCCAGGACAGCATCTCGCCGCGTACCGCCGGGCTGTCCTCGGGCAGGAACTGGCCGGTCTTGTCGGCCAGATAGAGCAGAATCGCGGT
>MDSW01155037.1_pt1 | contig 27909 bp, 15 predicted proteins | sample 811171 | NCBI WGS metagenome assembly MDSW01 (sample SAMN05326641, study PRJNA326480) | marine metagenome | isolation source: seawater | place: Atlantic Ocean: North West | collected 2012 | reverse complement strand
GGGGCCGTCGCGCGCCTCCTTCGCGCACCGCCGCGAGCGCGCGTCTCGGAAACGAGCCGAGACGCATCGTCGTCGCGAACGCGTGGGCGCGCGGCGCCGCGCTGACGCGACGACGACGCGTCCGCGGCGTCGCGCCGCGCGCGTCGGAGGAGGACGACAGCGCGGCTCCGCCGACGACGTCGACGTCGTCGTCCTCGTCCGCTGAACCGGAGCTCGAGTGCGTCGTCGTCGGCATGGAGGCCGCGTGCGTTTTGAGCGTAGACGACGACGACGACGACGACGACGGCGAGAGCGGCGGCGACGCGAGCTCGACCTCCTCCGTCGCGCGCGTCGGCGTCGGCGACGACGACGACGCGGACGCCGCGACGGGTTTCGCCGCGCTCCTCGGCGGCGCCGCATTAGTCTCCCCGTTCTTCCTCTGGGGCACGTCCATGGTCGCGATGAAGACGGTGCTGCCCGCGACGAGCCCTCTGTTCGTCGCGTCCGTGCGCTTAGTCCCCGCGGGCGCGGTTCTCATCGCGTGGGCGGCGTTGAATAAGCGCCCGTGGCCGAACACCGCCAACGCGTGGGCCGCGATCGCGTTGTTCGGACTCGTCGACGGGACGATGTTCCAGGGGTTCTTGTCCGAGGGTTTGCAGCGCACGTCCGCGGGTCTCGGGAGCGTGATCATCGACTCGCAGCCGCTGACGGTCGCGGTGCTGGCGAGCGTGATATACGGCGAGACGATCGGCGCGGGGGGCGTCTTCGGTTTGTTCCTCGGCGTCGTCGGTCTGCTCATGCTCGAGCTCCCGCGCGAGGCCCTGGAAGGTTTATTCCACGGCGACGCCGCGACCGCGATCGCGGCGATCACCTCCGGTGTCGACGCGGAGGGCGGGCTGTGGGAGAGCGGCGAGTGGTGGATGCTCCTCGCCGCGCAGTCCATGGCCGTCGGCACGGTCATGGTTCGGTGGGTGTGCAAATACGTCGACCCGGTGATGGCGACGGGGTGGCACATGGCGTTAGGCGGCGTCCCGTTGCTCGCGTACAGCGTAATCAACGAACCGGAGGTTTACTCTCGTTTGGGAGAACTCACCGGGAACGAGGTAGGCGGGCTCGTGTACACGTCCATGCTCGGGAGCGCGCTCGCGTACGGGGCGTTTTTCTACTTCGCGTCGAGAGGGAGCCTCACGAAGCTGTCGTCGCTGACGTTCTTGACGCCGATGTTTGCCGCGCTGTTCGGGTACATTTTGTTGGGGGAGACGTTAGACGAGGTCCAGCTCGCGGGCGCGCTCGTGACCGTGGTGGGGATTTATCTCGTGAACACGCGCGCGAGCGAGGGCGCCGCATCAGAGAAAAATTAGGTCGAATTTTTTAACGTAAGATCGTTAGCGGCGCATTGAATCGACGTCAGCGTCGCGCGACGGGGTGAACCCTTCTCTTAGTGAATGTTCGCGTCTAAATCTAGGCTGGTCTACAGTATGACTACGTTGTTAAGATCGCTTCATCGCTTCGCGAGCCGCGCTAATCGCTGCAGGTGGAAGTTGATCGTCTGCTTTTGCTTCGGTCTCGTGGCGTGCAAGGTGAGGCAATCGTTCAGCGCGCGCTTCTCCCCCGCGCACCTCGTGTCGTTCCCGAAGTCGCACATCTTGAAGCACGTCAGGAGCGCGGTCATCTCTTCCGCGCACGTCAGCGTTTTCCGCGTGAGTTTCCTGTGATCGGAAGAGGGGGGGGGCGTCAGGATTGGCGATCTCGAACGCGAGGGACGCGTTGATAGATTGGTCCTGGGGTTTGGAGCGTCGACGCGACGCGATCGGAGCGACGCGCGGGGGAGGGACGTCCGCGCGCGGGGGGCAGATCGCGGGCATGGCGACGAACGCACTTCGTGTTCAGCCACAGCCGGGCCGTCTTCTTGGTCCCCATCGCGCTCGCGCGTGCGCGGGAGGCAATGAGGAGTCGTGGCTCGCGGAGGGCGATGAACGCGAGCAGAGTTGGCGGGTCGCGCTCGCGGTCAAGCTGAAGTTTCAAACATCGCAACCCAGTTGTACGACACCACTTCACGGCCGCGCTGGCGGCGTGATGGAGATGGCGACGACCGTGGAGAAGCGGCGAGGTGCTCGTGGCGCGCGGTCGGCGTCCTCGCCTCCCTCGCGGACGCGCGATGCGCCTCGGAACGACGCGCGCGAGGCGCGGCGCGGCCGGAAGCGACGATCCGGTTCGTGGACCATCATCGGCGCGAACGCGGCCGCGGGAGCCGTCGCGGGGACGCTCGTCAGCGTCGTCCTCCACCCCGTGGACACGATCAAAGTCGCGGTGCAAGCCGACCGCGCGGCGAGGGAGCCGCTCACGAAGGTCGTGCGCAAGATGCTCAGCGCGCGCGGGGTATCGAGGCTGTACAGCGGCCTCTCCGCGTCGCTCGCGTCGTCCGCGCCCATCAGCGCGATCTACACCGCGGCGTACGAGGCCGTCAAAGCGAAGCTGCTGCCGATGTTCCCGGAGGAGAGGAGCTGGGTCGCGCACTGCGTCGCCGGCGGGTGCGCGTCCGTGGCGACGAGCTTCGTGTACACGCCGTCGGAGTGCGTGAAGCAGCGATGTCAGGTCTCGGGGACGTCCACGGCGTGGGGCGCGACGCGAGCCATCGTTCGCGCGGAGGGGGTGTGCGGGCTGTACAAAGGCTGGACCGCGGTGCTGTGTCGGAACATCCCGCAGAGCGCGATCAAGTTTTTCGTGTTCGAGCAGCTCATGCGCGCGGCGAGTCGATCCGCGAGCGGCGGCGGAGGAGGAGGCGGCGGAGGAGGAGGCGGCGGAGGAGGCGGCGGAGGAGGCGGGCCGCTTCCGGCGCTCGTCGCCGGCGGCGTCGCCGGGTCCACCGCCGCGGTGTTCACGACGCCGTTCGACACGATCAAGACGCGGTTGCAGACGGGTGGCGGTGGGCGCGGGGCCGTCGCCGGGGTGCTGCCGACGATGCGGGACATCGTCGTCAGCGAGGGCGTCGGCGGTTTATACCGCGGCGTCATTCCCCGGTTGTTCATCTACGTCACGCAGGGCGCGGTGTTTTTTACCTCGTACGAAGTCGCGCGCCGCGCGCTGATGCGTTTAGGCGGCGAGGACGAGGACGAGGAGGAGGACGTGGGAAGGGGAAGGAGGTAGTACGCGTGGTAGTCGAGTTGTATTAGCCGTCGTATATTATTTTACACGCGCTGAGGTAGTCGCGCGCCGTCGTCGCGTTCTATTTCGCGTCCCCGATCCCGCCCCGCCTCGCCGCGAACTTATTTACTCTACTCGTACGTCGAGTCCGCGATGTACGACTCCCACCGCGAGTGCCGCAACACGCCAAAGTCCGGCAACGGCGCGATCGCGAGTAAGTACTTCGTCAGCTCCCTGAGCTCGACGTCCGTGGCCATGTTCATGTGCGCCTTGCGGAACGGCCGAATCTTCAGACCGTTTTTCGGGTTCATGACAAAGTTCCTGCGCAAGTCGTCGAACATGATCGTGTTGTGCTCGCCGTACCTGCCGTCGAACTTCGCCCAGAGCCACCCTAAGGGTTTGCAGTCGAACACGCCGTACTTCTCCGTGTGCACCGTGATCATCGCGCCGTGGTCCACGAGCTGAAGGAGCTTATAGTTTGGGTTGTTCAACACCCCGAGCTCTTTCATCTTCACCTCGATCCACTTCATCCCGGTCGCGGACCATATCGCGATGTCGTAGTGCTCGTACGCCGCGGTCAGGAACTCGTGCAGGTACGGTCGCATGAGCTCGTGCGGCGCCTCCGCGGTGGAGCGGTGGTCGAACAGGGTGTAGTCGATGTCGAGGACGAGAAGTTTCTTCCCGTCCCGCGGCGGGTTCAGCGGCTCCACCTTGTACTTTTCGATCCTCCTCCGCAGCTTCTCGACGTTCTCTTCCTTATCCCGGACGTCGATCTTCTCGTCCACGCCGACGTCGAAGTCGTCCACGACCTCCGGGGCTTGCTCCGCGGCGACGACGACCTCGTTGATGCTCGCCTCCGTGCTTCCCATGCACATCACGACCTTCGGCATCTTCAGAGACGCGAGCGCCGCGTCGTCGGCCGCGGGTTTGGGGCCCTGCTTCACGTTCAGGAGCTTCTGGCGCTTCGGTTGGACGTTCGTCTCCGCCTCGATGCATCGTTTCAAGCACGCGACGTCCGCTTCCTGCGAGGAAAGACAGGGGGAAGGAAAGGGGTGAGGAAGGCGCGGACTGGACGAGAAGATATCGGCTCAGCTGTCGCGCGAGATCTGAACATGAACAACACGGCGGGCGACAACGGGCGACGAACCTCCGGGACCGTGACCGTGAACTGCTTCCCCTGCCACTTCACCGCGATCGTCGTGGATGCGTTCGTCATGACGTCGACGCGGACCGACCCCTTCTTCGCGTCCGCGCGCGCTGGAGAAGTGGCGGACGCGCGCCCTCGTTCGAAAATCGAACGGCAGTGCCGACTACTTTCGCAATCGTCGCGCTTACGAACCCTAAACCCTCACTCGTCAACACGCGGGCGAGATGGGGCGGCAGAGGGATGACGGCGGCGAGACGTCCGAGACGAAGCGGTCTCCGGAGAGCGGCGTGACGTCGTTCCTCGCCGGCTCGAGCGCGGGTCTCGTCTCCAGCGGCATCCTTCAGCCGTTCGAGGTCATCAAGACGCGGATGCAGGCGCACAAATTGCGTCCGGGAAGCATCAACAAGAGCATGTTCAAGACCGCCGGGTGCGTCGTCAGGGACGAGGGGATTCGAGGTTTATGGTCCGGGGTCACCGCGTCGTGCGTGCGCACCGCCGCGGGCGCGGGTCTGTACTTCCTCCTCCTCGAGCGCGTGACGAAGGAGGTGAACGCGCGATTCCCGGAGTCCCCGAACGCGTCGCAGTCGTCCGTCGCGCTGATGAAGACGTTCGCCGTCGGCGCGGTGTCTAGAAGCTTAGCCGCGACGCTGCTGTGCCCGCTCACGGTCGTGAAGACGCGGATGGAGTACACGTCCATGAGCGGGACCGCGTACACGGGGGTGACGAACGCGCTCGTGACGATAGGACGAACGGAGGGGATGCGGGGGTTATTTTCCGGGCTCGGGTCGACGCTGTTGCGGGACGCGCCGTTCAGCGGATTAAACCTCGTCGTGTACACGCAGACGAGGAAGATGATGCAGGACATGCGCGCGAAGGAAGGGCGCGCGATGACGCCGTTCGACACGTTCGTCGCCGGGGCCATCTCCGGGGGGGTCGCGACGTTCTTGACGCACCCGCCGGACGTGTTGAGGACGCGGATACAGCTGAGGAGCGTCAACGTGACGTTCGCGTCCGTCGTCGCGGACGAGGGAATTCGGGCGCTGTGGGTCGGGTCGCTGCCAAGGATCGCGCGACGGACGCTGCAGCAGGCGATGACGTGGAGCCTGTACGAGTACGTCGCGAAGAACCTCGGCGGGACCGCGTTGTCGCCGTGAGCGAGCGGCGGGTCGCGAGTCCTTCTCGAGTCTTACGTAATATTAGATGATACCCTTAGTCGACTATAAGATACGCGACTCCACGACGCGTCGTGAGCGTACCCGTTGTACACGTACGCGTACGATAATAACCTACAGTGCGTGTACCGCATCACACGTCGATGAACAAGTTCGCCTTCGCGACGTCCGCGATGGGAATTTTCAGCCGCCACTCTCTCTGCTTCTTGTTCATCCCCTGCCCCTTCTTCGCCTGCGGTCGGTTCTCCGGGACGTCCGCGAGCTTGAACTCGACCGCGTCGCCGTCCACGTCCACGACGTCCATCACCCTCGTCCTCGTCCCCTCCGCGCCGTCGTCCTCCGCGGCGGCGGCGTACGTCACCTTCATCGTGAGGTTCCGGAACCGCGGCAGGTCATCCGGCAGCCGCAACGCACGCTCCGCCCCCGGCGACGCCACCTCCAACGCGACGTCTTCCGGGAAGTTTTCCTCCTCCAAGAGCGCGTTGAACTTCCTGCTCACCTCGCCGAGCTGGTCCAGCGTCGGCGACCCGAACTTGTCCTTCACCGCGTCGACGCTCGCGTACACCCGCCGCCGCTCGACGGACACCTTGAACGAGTAAATCTCGAGCTCGCCGTTAAATTCGTCGTCGCTCAGCGTCGTTCGCATGGAACGCAGCGCGAGCTCGCCCCAGTCCGTCCCGGACGTGTTGATCAGGTCGTTCGCGTCGACGTCGTCGTCGTCGTCCGACACGATCGGCTCGCCGAGCTCGTCCACGTGAGCGAGCTCCTCGCCGTCGTAGTCGGCGTCGTCGACGGACGATCGCGACGAGGAGGCCTTCTCCGCGAACGCGCGGACGTCCGTCCGTCGCGCGCCGAGGCGCGGCCGCGCGACGCGGTCGCGGTCGCCGTCGAGGCGCGGCGTGGTCGCGGAGGACGCGACGCCGCGGTCGCCCGCCGCGGCGGACCATCGCGAGCGGGGGACCGCCCACGCGCGATGGTTGTTGGACGAATGGGGCGCCGCGATTCGCGAGGTCGGCCGACCCCCGCGCGCGCACGTCGCCGCTCTGCCGTCGACGAGACGCCCGGACGAAGAGACGAGCCGAGGTCGTCCCGCGCGACACAGCGACGAGAGCGCGCGCTGAGATGCGAGCATCGTGGCCGTCGCGTCGTGACGCGCGCGAGGTTATGAGGCATTGAAACCCTCTCGCCGCAATCTGTTCACGGCGCGGGCTGGGAGTGGGCACGCGCGTCACCGTCGTCAGACGCTCAGATCTCGACGCGCTGAGGATGCCGGCGCAGCAGGAGCTCCTGCGCCTGATAGGCGTCGGGGGGGAGAACGAGCCGGATCTCCCCCCCGAGCGACTGGAGGAGATGCTCGAGCAGCTCTGGCGCGAGGTCGCTCCGCAGGCGCGTGCCGTCGGGCCGTCCGTCCGTCGCCGCGTTTTAAATCAATCGCTCGACGGAGAGGAACGCCACCTGACGCCCTCGCTCGTCGTCCCTCCCCCCGCTCCCTCCCTCCCTCCCTCCCTCCCTCTCCAGATTCTCGACGGCCCCGGGATCGAGACGCAGCTCAGCCGTCTGAACTTCCTCCCCACGGGCTGCGACGGCGTCGACGACCTCCTCGGCGGCGGCCTGCGCCAGGGCCAAGTCACCGAGCTCACCGGCGAGGCGGGCACGGGGAAGACGCAGCTGTGCCTCTCCGCCGCCGCGTCCGCGGCCGCGCTCGGTCACAGGGTCGTGTACGTCGACACCGGCGGCGGGTTCTCCTCCGCGCGCATTAAAGAGTTCCACCGCGGGTTCGTCACCGCGGACGCGGACACCTCCGAGGTGGAGCAGCACCTCGCGCTGACGCTGGACCTCATCACCGTCGTGAGGGTCCACGACGTGATGCACGCGTTCAAAGTGTTAGAGGAGCTCGGGTTAGGACTGCTCGGTGACCCCGGAGTGAAGGGCGACGGCGGCTTAGAGGGCGAGGCGGACAGCGCGATGATCGGGCGCGAGATGGGTCTGCTCGTCGTGGACTCGCTGTCGTCGTTGCTGTCCCCGACGCTCACGCGGTTGCATCATCAGGGGTACACGACGATGGCGTCCGTCGCGTCGTTGCTCAGGAGCCTCGCGCCCGTTCACAACTGCGCGGTGCTGTACACGAACCACACGGTCAGCGCGGGGGGGATGGGGGGCGACGGCGGCGGGGGAGGGGGAGAACGGGGCGGCGCGGGAGGGAGCGGGCCGTCGGTGAAGCCCGCGCTGGGGATACGATGGACGAGCACGCCGCATCGCAGGTTGTGTCTGTCGCGAGACGGCGGCGGCGCGGGGACGTCGTGCGGCGCGGAGGTCATCTACGGACCGGGGACGGGCGTGAGGACGAGGTTCAGGGTCGTCGGCGACGGTATCCGGACGCTGTGACTGACGCGACGCGGCGAAGAAGGAGAGCTGAGTAGGACGAACGACGACGGTACGGTACAGTGTAGAAGACGAGAGCGTCGCGAGAGCGTAATAAACGTAACCTTAGAATAAACCTTACGAAGAATAGCGGCGACCGAATGATGACCGCGGACGGACCGGCGCTCTCTCAGTTCGTCGGCAGCCCGCTCTCGAGCCACCCGCGGCGCTTATCGAATCCACCCTCCATCACGAACACGTTCCCGAACCCACGCGACGAGAGCGCGATCGCGACCGGGACCGCCTTCGGCCCCATCACGATGATCTTCTTCCCCTTGTTCGCCTTTTTCAGCGACGCGACGATCAACGCCAACGCGTCGATCTCCAACTTCCCTCGCGCGCCCACTTGCTCCGTCTCCACGACGACCACGCTCCCGCCGCGCACTTCCGGGACGCCTCTGTCCTGCGCCGCGCCGTCGCGCACGTCCACGAGCAGCGCGCCCTCGCGGACGTCGTCGAACGCGGCGACGGCGGAGACGTCCCCGGCGTACCCGCGCGCCGTCTTCGCGAGCGGTCCGACCCACAGCGGCGACGTCGCGAACAGCACGGCGCCGGTCGCGACGACCGCGGTGAGCGTCGCGCCGTCGAGGGCTCTCGCCGCGTCGAGCGTGGTGTCGAGCGCGTCCGCGAACGCGGGGACGACTCGTTCGACGGCGCTCGAGACGCCGCGCGCGGCGGAGGAGAAGTCCACGTCGACGCCCGCGCTCTTCGCGCTCGACGACGCCGCCCTGAGCGCGCTGTCGACGCCGCCGCCGATGGACTTCTCCACGAGGTCGACGTTCTTCTTCACGAGCGGCGCGGCCTGCTTGGTCGCCTTGGACACCTCCTCGGTCGCGCTCGAGACGAACGGCGTCGCGTCCTTGACCGCCTCCTCGACGAGCGGCGCGAGTCGGTCGATCGCGGGCGAGAGCGCGTCTCTCGCCGTGGTCGCCGCGTCCGAGGCTCGAGCGAAGACGCCGACCACCGCGTTCACGCTGTCGTCGACGGAGGAGACGAACGATTCGATCGCGTCCTTGTCCGCCGCCGCGAGCGCGGCGGGGATTGGGGCGAATGCGACGAGTCCCGCGGGGACGCCGACGACGATCGCGGCTTTTTTGCCGTCGATCGCGGCGACCGTCGATGATGCCTTCGAGGCGACGCGCTTGGACGCGCGGTTGGACGCGCGCGCGGGGCGCGCGGTGGACGCGCGCGTCGTCGTCGCGAGCATCGTCGCGACTGTGATGAGCACGCGCTGGGTGAGGCGAGGGCGCGCGAGATGTGGCGCGACGCGCGTCACGGCGGTTCGATTCCTGCGATGCTGCCACTTGGCAACTGAAGACGAATCAGATTCGCGCGCGAAATCCATGCTGTCCTGCCTTCTCTGGCTCGGAAGAAACCGGAGCGCGCTGCTAGGGCTGGTGGAGAGCTCGTGAAGAAACGCGTCGTCGACAATTCGCGACCCCAGCATCTCTTACCTGTAGCCAGAAATGATGGCGGCTCGACACGTCCCCGCCTTGGGGGCATCGCGCGCGTCGTTCGCGCGCGGCGGCGGCGAGGGCGTCGCGTCACGAACGAAAAGCGTCGCGACCCTTCCACGACGCGCGTCTTCCCTGAGAGGCGCGCGATGCGTGATCCAGTCCGACCCCCCCGCGGCGAAGGCGGCGAAAGAAAAAGATGCCTCCTCAGAGAAGAAGACCGCGGTCGCGCAGGGCCCGTCCGTGCGCCTGCCGAACCTCCCCGACCACGACGTCGCGGACGCAGACGCCATTCGCGAGGTTTTCCCCGAGGACATGATCGTCAACCGCGGCGAGCTCGGCGTCGTGAACCGAGGCGTCATGCGCGCGGAGGACGCCGAGCGCTTGAACTGGTACCTGCGCGCGATCCTCACCGCGAACGTGTACGACGTCGCCGTGGAGTCCCCGCTCGACTTCGCGCCGCGTCTCAGCGCGCGCGTCGGGGCGAACATCCACCTGAAGCGCGAAGACCTCCAGCCCGTGTTCTCGTTCAAACTTCGCGGCGCGTACAACCGCATGGCGGCCATCTCCCCGGAGGCGCGAAAGAACGGCGTCATCTGCTCCTCGGCGGGGAACCACGCGCAGGGCGTCGCGCTCGCGGCGAAGGAGCTCGGCTGCGACGCGGTCATCGCGATGCCGGTGACGACGCCTGCGATCAAGGTGGACGCCGTGCGCAGGCTCGGCGCCACGGTCGCGCTCGTGGGTGAAAATTACGACGCCACGCAGGCGTACGCGAAGAAACGCGCCGAGGAGGACGGGCGGACCTTCGTCCCGCCGTTCGACGATCCGCTCGTCGTCGCGGGGCAGGGGACGGTCGGGTTGGAGATCGTGCGGCAGCTTCCGAAGCTGGAGATCGTGTTCGTGCCCGTCGGCGGCGGCGGGCTCATCGCCGGGATCGCCGCGTACGTCAAGAGCATCCGCCCGGACGTGAAGGTGATCGGCGTCGAGCCGGAGGGCGCCAACGCGATGCTGCAGTCGCTGAGACACGGCGAGATCTGCCGGCTCAGGAGAGTGGACGGGTTCGCGGACGGCGTCGCGGTGAGGCAGGTCGGGGACGTGTGCTTCGACCTGTGCCGGCAGCTCGTGGACGGGGTGATGACCGTGAAGACGGACGAGATCTGCGCGGCGATCAAGGACGTGTTCGAAGAGACGCGGTCCATCTTGGAGCCCGCGGGCGCCGTCGCCGTCGCCGGCGCGAAGGCGTACTGCGAATTGAACGGGATCACCGGCGACGTCGTCGCGATCACGTCGGGGGCGAACATGAACTTCGACCGCCTGCGCGTGGTCTCGCAGCTCGCGGACGGAGGTTTAAAGCAAGAGGCGACGCTGATGTCGATCATCCCGGAGACGAACGGGTCGTTCAAAAAGTTTGTGGAGGTGGTCGGCGAGGACGTCAACTTCACGGAGTTCAAGTACAGGGCGGTTCAGGACGAGACGCTCGAGGCGGTCGTGCTGTACTCCGTGCAGATCGAGTCCGAAGCGCAGCTCGAGACGCTGCACGAGAGCCTGAGCGAGGCGGGGATTTTCACGGAGAACGTCACCGAAGACGAGACGACGCAGATTCACCTGAGGCACATGATCGGCGGCGCCACGGGGGTGCTGCAGGAGAGGCTGTACGAGGTCGAGATCCCGGAGAGGGCGGGGGCGTTGGACACGTTCTTGGACTACGTCTCGCCCAAGTACCAGATCACGATGACGCACTACAGGAGCGACGGCGGCAGGGAAGGGAAGGTGCTGTTCGGGATGATCGTGCCCCCGGCGGAGCGCGAGGAGTTTGACCGAGTCCTCAAAGACACCGGGTACGTCGTGGAGGACCTGACGTCGAACAAGGCGTTTAACATGCTGTACGGGTGCACGAGGAAGGGCGCGTGCGACGAAAAATTCGAGCAGACCGCGAATTGATTCTTTTAGTCGTTGTATTCGATCGACTCGTCGTTCGTACATCGTCCATCCGTTTACTCGTACTCGTCCGTCGTTCGCCGCCGCCGCCGCCGAACGTAAATTGCGTTCGCTCGTCGTCTCGTTCTCTTCGTTCGCGCTCACTTTCCCTCGCGGCGCCGCCGCGCCGCCTCGGTCTCCCCGGACAAATCCAGCTTCAACTCTACCCTGGGAACCGCCACGTGATAGCTCCCGATGTCGATGTCCATCGCTCTGCTCTCCCCGCCCTCGCCCGTGGAGACGCCGCCCTCCGCCTTCGGTGGCCGCACGTCCAGGTCCCATCGCAACGCCGCGGAGAGTCGGTCGTTCACGTCCCTCTCCGTCCGTCGCATCACCTCCCCGCGCGCGGTCTCCCACACCGTGCTCGTCGCCTTCCAGCGAAAACTAAAGTTCCCCGTCTCCTGTTTATACCCGCCGATCGCCTGAAGCGAGAGTATCCCCCACCTCAGCGGCCGCGTGAACACCTCCGCGACGCCGCCTTCGGGCGCGTACTCCGCCTTCTTGAACACCTTCCAGAACTTGAACCGTCCGTCGCTCTCGTCCCTTCGAGGCGCTTCTTTGACTTTCACCTTGAACACCCTGGACTTCAGGTCGTACCTCGCCCCGAGAGCGATGCCGTCGAACCGCTTCACGACTTTCACGCGGTACTCCGGGTCCAGGTCGAACGAGTACGCCTCGTGAATGTCGTTCATGAAGTCCTCCACGCCCTCGCGCGCGCGCTCGGCGCGACCGAGCGCGGCCGCGAGCGCGCTGTTCGGTCTTCGCGCGGGCGACCGCCGCCGCGTCGGCGGCGTCTCCGACTCCGACTCCGCGCGTATCTGCACGTCCGCGTCGTCGTACTCGCTCGACCTCGGCGTCGTCGACGCGCTGTCGTAGTCCAGGAGCTCGCCGTCCTCGGACATGATGTGATGGGTGCGTGGGTGGACGACGACGACGGCGGACGATCTTTTCCAGGTATGCCTACTTTCTCCCCGGACGCGGACGCGACGTCGCGGCGCGTTGGTTCGCGTCACGCGCGGCGCGCGATCGCGGCGGCGACTCGCGCGCGTCCGCGTGCGTCTTCGACGCGCGTTTCGTCCTTCGCTCGCGTCGTGCTCGCGTGGCGCGGCGGGATCTGAGAGACGACACTTTCAAAACGTCGCGTTGGAAGAGCTGATGTTTAGACTCGCTTCTCTCTCGGTCTTGGAGACAGTTAGTTTCTCGGACTGAGCCGCCTTCGTCTCATCCCCGCAGGTCGGCCTCCCTCCCGCGCGCGCAGACCCTCCTCGCGCACGCCGACGCCGTCATGCATCGATCCACGCGCGCGATCGCGCTGTGCCTCGTCGTCGTCCTCGCGTGCGCGCCCGCCGCGCACGCGCGAAAGCAGCGCGGCGACGAGAAGGAACGCGAGCGCGACGAGTTGCGGGACCAAGAGGCTCGCGTCGGCTCCACCGAGAGGCGAGGCGCGGTAGTCGAGACGGACCACCCGTCGCCGACGCCGCAAGGAAAATGGTGGGGATACTGGGGGTCCACCTACAAGTGGAACTACGCGTGGTCGTACCCGTACTACTGCGGTGCGCTTCGCGGCGCCTCTTCTCCTTCCTCCCTGTCTTCGCACACTTCCTTCTGTTTCTTCTTTCTCCGTTCCACGCTCACGCGCTCCTCCGCTCGCGAAGACTATTACGGGTACGGCGGATGGTACCGCGCCGCGGACATCATCAGCGACGCGAACGCGACGACGTCCGAGCTCGCGGAAGCGCGCGCCATCTCGCGGCAGATCAACGCCGCGCGCGCGACGCGACGCGCCGCGCTCGGGTGCGTCGACTGGCTCGGCGTGGACGAAGAGAAAATTTCCTCCGCGCCGAAAGAGCTCGCGGTCGTGGACGACGCGTGCTGCTACCCGTCCGGATGCGCGCTCGCGGAGAGCAGCGGGTGCGTCGCGGACGGCGCCGCGTGCTGCGTCCCGGACAGCACTCGGGAAGAGGGGAAGTGTTAGTTTACGTGTAGTGTACGACACGAGACGGCTCGCCGAGCGACGACAGAAAAATTTGGTTGTGAAAATTTGGATCTCGAAACCAGACACCAGACCACGACGACCGATCTTCCCATCGTAAACGTTCGTTCGCGCCCGCGCGTTCGCACAGCGAGCGACGCGCCCCGGGGTGGTTCGCGGAGCATCGCCGTGCCCACGCGTCCGTCGCACCGCGTAGACGCGTTCGTAGCACCGCCACGCGCCCGGACGGCGCGCGTCGGACGCGATGCCTATAGAGAGGCCGGAGCCAAAAGCGGCCCCCGTGGACCCGCATCAGAGCTGGCGCGAGGACCTCGCGGACGTGTTAGACGCGTCCAAGGAGTCCCTGCTCGGGGTCGTGCAACAGAAGCTCGCGGATGAGGGGAAGGTGCGCGTCTCTCGCGGCGTCCGTAGCCCTCGATATCGATCCCCCGCGCGTCTCGTTCGCCGACGTCGGCCCGTCAATTATTCATTCGCCCGCTCCGTCCTCGTTCCGTCCCGACCGCAGGCGCCGCACGGCCCCGGAAGCATCTCCGCGCGCGTCGTCCTCCTGTGCGAGAACGCGACTCGGATGACTTCCAAGGACGACGTCCACGCGCACTGGACGTCGCTGATCGCGTCCACGGCGTCGGAGGACGACGAGACCCCGGAGACGACGGGGATCGCGATCGTGTACCCGGACTGCTCGATCGTCTCGTTGGAGTCTACGACGCGGCGCGTGATGGAACTGACGCGCGCGATAGAGACGCGCGGCGCGGGCGAATGTCACAAAGGGCCGATTCGAGTGTGCGCGTCCATGGAGGACAGCCCGTTCACGGCGTACCCGACCGGGTTCGTGTCCGCGTTCGTCGAGGCCACGACCGCGGATGCCTACGAGCCGGAGGAGAGCGAAAATTTAGTCAAAATAACCGGCGGCGTGAACCTCGCGGTGGTGAAGCTGGGGAGCGTCCTGCAGGAGATGAACGCGAAAAACGCCGCGGTGGCGCTGACGGACCTGGAGAGAGCGTTCCCGGAAGTTCCAAAGCTCGTGAAGTTGATGGGGTTGCTGAAGAACGAGGACGGCGCGCCGACGGTGACGGAGTATTTAGACGCGTACGACGCGAGCTTAAACGTGGACTTGGACGCGGAGAACGTGTGGCCGATGCCGGAAGCGATCTCTGCGCCGTGACCGGTGAGAGTGAGTGCTGTAGGTCGTTCGTCTTCTCGACGTCGTGTAAAAAATCGTTGACTCTATCGTATAAGTGCTATCCTTACGCTTCTCTTTCGTCGCTTTCGCGTTTCGTGCTCTCGTTCGTCCGCGTCGTCGTCCAGCTCCGAAGCCCCCCGCCCCCCCCCCCTCTCCCTCTCATCACTTCAGCTTGATCTCCCGGAGACGCTGCTGCAGGTACTCGTCCGAGGTGATCGGCTCCGGGTACCGGTTCGGGTGCTCCTCGCTGACGCACGTCGACAGCGTGTCGATCACGAAGTCCGGGTTCGGGTGCAGAAAAAACGGCATCGAGTACCGCGGAAACGCCGCGCGCTCGGGCTTCGGGTTCACGACCCGGTGCGTCGTCGACGGCAAACGGTGGTTCGACAGCCTCTGCAGCATGTCCCCGATGTTACACGTTACGCACCCGGGCGGCGGGTTCACCTCCATCCACTTCCCGTCCCTCCGCAGCAGCTCCAACCCCCCCTCGTCCGCGCCCAAGAGCAATGTGATGAGGTTGATGTCCTCGTGCGCCGCCGCCCTCACGTGCCCAGCCTTCGACAGCGCCTCGTTCACGTCCTGCCCCTCCTTGACCAGCGCGGGGTAGTGAATCACCCTCAGAATGCTGTTCCCCTCGTTCACCTTGTCCGCGAAGTAGTCTCTCGTTTGCCCCAGGTGCACCGCGAGCGCCTCGAGGACGCGGCCGCCGAGCGCATCCAACGCGCGGTACACCTCCGTCGTCGCGGACGTGAAGTCGCCCTCGCGGACGCGGACGTTCGGGGGCATGTATCTCTCGAGGGGGTGACCGACCGGGAGGTCCCTGCCGAGGTGCCAGAACTCTTTGAGGTCGTGATGCGCGCTGCCTTTCGCGGTCTCGACGCCGAACGCGGTGTACCCGCGCGCGCCGCCCAAGCCGGGGAGGTGGTACCGCATCTTTTCCTCCGACGACAGCGCGAAGAAGCGCTTGCTGCACTCGAGCGACCGGGAGATGAGCTCGTCGGGGACGCCGTGGTTCTGGAGGATGACGAAGCCGTACTTCTCGTACGCCGCGCCGAGGGCCTGAGGAGGGCGAAGGAGGACGAGGGGACGGGCGTGAGCGAACGAGATCTGGGCACTTCCGAATCTGGGACGAGGAGAGAAGAAACAAGATGCGACGACGGGACGCGAGCGGGCCGCGAGACGCGCGCGTTGCGCGCCTTGACGAACGCGTCGAAGTCCGCGTCGTAGAGCTCCGTGCTGACCACGGGGACGTGGTCGTCGTCCTCGGCGTCCGCGCCCATCGGAACCGACCCCGCGTTCGACCGCGCGCGCGAAAGGAGTGACGGGGCGTCACGCAGCTGTTTTTGAAATCCGCGTCATCCGGGCCGCAGCCCGGTCAGGTCTTCTCGACGACCGATAAAACCTAACCCTCAGCGCGTCGTCGCGTCGGCGTCACACCGACGATGGCCGCCGCACGCACGATGCGCTGCGCGTTCGCGCCCTCGACGTCGACGCCGTCGACGTCTCGTCGCCCGTGGCGTCGGTCCGTCCATCTCCGACCGAATCAGACGCGCCCGACGCCGTCGCACGTCGCGCCGGCGGCGCCGAAATTCTTGATCGACAAGCTCGAGTCCTCGACGCAGACGCACAAGGAGCTGACGTTCCGCCTCGCGGACCCGGACGTCGCGTCGAACGCGAAGGAGTTCCAGAAGCTCTCGAAAGCCCTGGGGGAGCTCACCTCCGTCGTGGACCAGTACGCGCGGTACAAGGAATGCATCGAGGAGCTGCAGGAGGCGAAGGCGATGGTGAAGGACGCGGCGGGGGACCTCGAGATGGAGGAGATGGCTCGCGAGGAAGCGACGGCGCTGAACGAGGAGATGGACGCGCTCGAGGAGTCGATGACGATGGCGCTGTTGCCGAGAGACCCTCTGGACGAGAAGAACATCGTGCTCGAGATCCGCGCGGGGACGGGCGGGGACGAGGCTGGCATCTGGGCCGGCGACCTGTGGAGGATGTACTCGCGGTACGCCGACTCCAAGGGCTGGAAGGCGTCGGTGCTCACGACGAACCCCGCGGACAGCGGCGGGGACAAAGAGATCGTCGTCGAGCTCGTCGGAGACAGCGTGTACTCCGAGCTGAAGTGGGAAGCCGGCGTGCACCGCGTGCAGAGAGTCCCCGCGACGGAATCGCAAGGACGGATACAGACGTCCACGGCGACGGTGGCGGTGATGCCCGAGGTGGACGAGGTCGAGGTGAAGATTGACGACAAGGACATCGAGCTCACGACCGCGCGGTCCGGCGGCGCGGGCGGGCAGAACGTGAACAAGGTCGAGACCGCGGTGGATCTCGTGCATAAGCCCACGGGGATTCGGATCTTTTGCACGGAGGAACGCACGCAGCTGAAGAATCGCATTCGCGCGATGCAGATCCTTCGGTCGCGTCTCTTCGAGCTGCAGATGGAGGAGCAGGCGAAAGAGGTCGCGGGGCGACGGAAAGCGCAAGTCGGCAGCGGCGCGCGGTCGGAGAAGATCCGGACGTACAACTATAAAGATAACCGCGTGAGCGACCACCGCGTGGGGGAGAACTTCCCCTTGGAGGGGTTCATGAACGGCGACGTCTCGCCCGCCATCGGCGCGTGTCAGGCGATGGAGCAACGCGAAAAATTAGAAGAGCTCAACGCGGAGATGTCCGCGTGAGCAACCGCGGGGGGGGGAGCGTCGTCTCGCGTGACTTAATTAAACGAATCCTAACGCGAGTCTCGTCTCGTTCACTCCTCCTTCTGAACCTCCGCCGGTCCCGGCGCGGTGATCATGGCGCACTTCCCGATCGTGACGCCCCGACGCGGCCTGTACGTGTGGTACGCGTCAAGCTTGTTCAGAACCTTCATGACCCTCCACCCGTCGATGAGCCTCCCGAACGCGACGCGCTGACCGTCGAGGAACGGCAGCGGGCACTGCGCGACGAAGAACTGGCACCCGTTCCTGTCCCTCTTCTCCATCCGAACCATGGACAAGATCCCGACCTTGTCGTGTCGCACCTTCAAGACCTCGTCCGGGAACGTCTCGCCGTAGATTGAGATCTTCCCCGACCCCCACCCCTTATTCATCACGTCCCCAGCCTGTATCCACCCGTCCCGTACCGTTCGACTCACCGGCGTCCCCTCGTAGCCTCTCCCGCCGACGCGCTCGTCCCCGCCGAGGACGAACGCCTTGAAGTTCTCGCACGTCTTGGGCGCGACGTCCGTGAAGAGCTCGAAGACGAGCTTCCCCTCGCTCCTCGCCGACGCCTTCGCCTTCCCGTCGTCCTCTTCGTCGTCGTCGCCCGCGCCCTCCTCCTCGTCGATCAAGATCTCCATCTCGCAGAACTCGCGACCGCTCTTCTCCATGTACCCGCGCATGTGCATCGTCGCCGCGCGCTCGTAGAAGATCGCGTGCGTCCCGTCCACGTAGTCCCACTTCTGTCGAAGGTAGAGCATGAATCGCTCCGCGTCGCCGATGAAAAAGTCGTGCGTCCCGTTCGCGAAGCACACCACGGGGGCGACGTGCCGCTTCACCTTCGGGAACTTCTCGAGCGCGCCGGGGAGGTACAGCTCGTAGTCTATCGGAAGGAGACTGATCACGTTGCACTTGAACTTAGGGTCCACGGCCGCGAGGTACTGTCGAGAGAGAGAAGAAGGGAAACGCGCGGGTGAGTCCAAAGGCGTCAGATGGCGTTGAAAGGCGTCGAGGGCGGGTATTGAAAGCGAGGTGTGGGCGCAGAGACACGCCGGGCAAAGTCCTTAAGGATCGGCGTTCACCACGCCAACGCGGTCGTATGGGAACCAGTATGGGAGTCCGCGCGCGATCGATCGACCGACGAGAGGAAAATTCAGAGACGACGGACGCGGGACGCGCGCGGACGGCGGCGGACGGCGAGCGGCGAGCGGCGCACCTCCGCCGCTTTCTTGCACCTCTGGAACGACGCCTCGTTCAGCTTCCCGGCCACGGTGATGATCGGCATGACGACCGTCCGCCACTGCGCGCGGCGTCTCGGCGTCCCCAGCACTGATCTCGTTCGGTCGTCGCGACGACGAATTTGGACACGCGCGAGAGCGTCCATCCGCTTGAACGGGGAAAATCTCGAAAAAGAGCCCGAGGGGCGCGCGGTAGGACACACACGAGCGCCGCGGCTTGACGAGCGGGCGCGAGCGAACGACGCGAGCCGCGCGGGGGCGACATCGTCGCTCGCGTCCGGGGGTCGGACACCATGGGGGACGATGAGGTGCGCGCGATTGCTCGCTCGCGCTCGAGCCACCGAACGCAATTTTTGACTCGCCGCGACTCGATTAAGAACCGCCCGCCCCTCCGATCGCGACCGTCCCCGAGCGCTCCCCACCCCGACGACGCGATGCCGACCACCTTCCCAACCCCAACCTCCGCTCCAACACCCCACAGGCGCCGGCGCTCGAAGGCACGGACGAGGAGAACGCGGCCGCGGCGAAGATCCAAGCCGTCGCGCGCGGGCGCGCGGCGCGGACGTCCGTGGATTTGATGCGCGAGGAAGCCGCGGCCGCGGAGCTCGACGCCGCCGCGTTCGGCGCGCGCGTGCGCGTCGCGGAAGCCGACGCCGCGGCGGCCGCGGAGGAGGAAGAAGAAGCGGAGAAGATCAAGTTCCGCGGCGTCGCGACGGACGACGAGAACGCGGCGGCGATCAAGTTGCAGAGCATCCAACGCGGCCGCGCCGCGCGCGCGAAAGTCGCGGAGCTCAGAGCGCAGCAGCTCGCCGCGGAAGCGCGCGCGTCGCACGCGTCGGCGAAGGCGGCGACGGAAGATGCTGACGCCGCGGAGAAGATCGCCGCGGAGGCGAACGCGGCCGCGGACGCGGCGATCGACCCGGACGCGCCGCCCGCGGAGGCGCGCGCGTCCGACCCGAACGCCTCGGACGAAGAGACCCCCGAGATCTCCGAAGAAGAGGCGCGACGAGCCGCGGCGGTCAAGCTTCAAGCGATGCAACGCGGCCGCGCCGCGAGGGCGAAGCTCAAGGCGGAGCACGACGAGGCCGCAGCGAAGCGCGCGGCGGTGGAGGCGAAGCTTCTCACGGAGGAAGCCGCGGATGCCGCCTTCGACGGCACCGAGGAGGAGCACACCGCGGCGACGAAACTCCAGGCGGTGCAGCGCGGCAGGGCCGCGCGCGCGGAGGTGGAGCGCCTCAAGATTGAGCGCGAAGCCGCGCTCGAGGCGGAGAAAGCGACGGAAGAGAAGGAAATGACGATCATGTTCGAAGGCTCGAAGGAGCAGCACGCGGCGGCGACGAAAATTCAAGCGCTCGCGCGCGGGCGCGCGGCGCGCAGCGGCATGCAGCGAATGCGCGACGAGAAGGACAGCGCGGAGGCTGCGAGCGCGGACAGCGAAGCCGCGATGCTCGCCGCGGAGGCGGAAGTCCAGGCTGTGGTGGCAGAGCTCGCGGAGGCGGAAGACGCCGCGATCGCCGCGGACGAGGAGGAGCTCAACGTCGAGGAGTACACAGGGGAAGAAGACGAGGACTCCGCCGCGGCGAAGATGGACGTCATCCGACGCGGCCGAGAGTGCCGGTTCGCGGTCGCGCAGCTCAAGGCGAAGAAGCTCGAGTGCGAGAGCAAGTGCGTGTTCGTGGAGGTGCACGTCGCCGCGGCGGACGTCCACGCCGCGGACGCCGAGGCGGTCATCGTCAACGCGGACGTCGAGCCAGAGATGCGAGGCTCGGACGCGATTCAGATCATGATCAAAGAGCTCCAAGAGACGCAGCGGTCGTTCGCGCATCGCGCGAAGCTGCGAAGCGAAAAAGTCGCCGCGGCGACGATGCTGCAGCGCATCGACTCGCGCCTGTGCGAGGTGCAGCTCGAGGAGGTGTCGCGCGAGGATAAAAACGCGCTCGAGATGTACGAAGCGCTGCAAAGCGGCGGTCTAGCGCGCGAGGAGAAGGAGCGGCTTCAGAAGGAGCGCGAGGACGCGGCGATCATCGTCGCCGCCGCGGAGGCGGCCCTCGCGGCCGCGCTCGAGGGCACGGACGAGGAGAACGCGGTGGACGTCTCAAGGAAAGACGCCGTCCAGCGCGGTCGACTCGCGCGCGAAGATTTCGAACGCCGCCGCGCGGAGCACGAGCGGGCGTACGACCAGAACAACCTCCGAAAGCGACCGGAGGGGGACGAGATGCCTCGAACCGCGGTCAGCGTGTACCACTCGTTCGGGTTCGAGTCCACGAAGCGGAACAACCTGCATTACATCGCGCCCGACGTCGTCGTCTTCACCGTCGGCAACGAGGTGCAGACGTTGCACCTCGTCACGGGGGCGCAGACGTACCTTCACGGCGTCGACGGCAAGGGCGTCGGCATGGTGTGCGTGCACCCGTCGAAGCGCATCCTTGCCGTCGGCGAGAAGGGCACGGACCCGAACGTGTACGTGTACGAGTACCCGCGGATGAAGCTGAGGAAGATTATGCGCGGCGGCACCGAGAGGTCGTACGCGTGCGGGCGTTTCTCCCCGGACGGCGACACGCTCGCGACCGTGGGCGGGTTCCCGGACTTCTGGCTCACGCTGTGGGACTGGCGCACGGAGAGCATCGTGTTGCGATCGAAAGCGTTCTCGCAGGACGTGTTCGACGTGCAGTTCTCGCCGTTTTTCCCCGGGCAGCTCACGACTTCGGGGACCGGACACGTCCGCTTTTGGAAAATGGCGGAGACGTTCACCGGTCTGAAGCTCCAAGGCGAGATCGGGCGGTTCGGGAACGAGGATTTGTCCGACATCGCCGGCTACGCGGAGCTTCCGGATGGCAAGGTTCTCTCCGGCACGGAGTCCGGAAGGATGCTACTGTGGGACGGCGGCCTCATCAAGGCTGTGCTGCTCGTCCCCGGCGGCGACGACGGCGAAGGGAAGCCGTGCCACGACGGCATGATCGAAGTCGTCCGCCTCGTCGGCGACGTCATCTACACCGCCGCCGCGGACGGATACGTGAAGACGTGGTCGTTCGCGAGCGTGAACGACGCCGAGCCCGGGGAGGACAGCATCGTCGTGCTCGTCGAACCGATCGCGGAGCTTTTGATCACGAAGGCGAACGACGCCCCGGTCAGCGTCAAGAGCGTCGTCATGACCCAGCCGGACCACTGGCTGGTGCAGGACGAGGACGGCGCGCTCGTGCGCGTGGAGCTCACGGAGACGGGCGCGCCGAGCACGAGCGAGCAGCTCGTGAGCTTCCACGCGGGCGCGATCACGGGTTTAGAGGCGTTTACCACGAGCGATCACGCGGTGACGTGCGGCGCGGACGGCACCGTGCGGTGTTTCGATTACGTCGGGAAGAGAGAGCTCTTCTCCGTCAAGTCGTGCGCGCCCGCGTCGACGATCTCCCTGCTCCCGAGTCACGTCGACCGAACCGGCAGGTGCGTCATCGCCGGGTACGACGACGGCGTCGTCCGCGTTCTCCGTCGGTGCGCGGACGGGTGGCGTTTAGTCGACTGCGTGAAGCCGCACAGGGACGAGGTGACGACGACGGCGTACTCGCCCAACGGAAGGACGCTCGCGACCGGGTCCGTCGACGGCGCGGTGTTTTTCCTGTCCACCCCCGGGAAGGGGATCGACCTCGAGCCGATCGGGTTCGTGACCGCGCCCGGACCGGTGTCCGTCGTGACGTGGTCCCCGTGCGGGACGAAGGTTTTGGTCGGGTGCGAGACTGGGGACATCGTCGAGGTTCCCGCGCCGGAGACTCACGACGCGTCGCACACGTTCGAGATCGCGTGCGAGACGACGAAATACGTGTTCGACCGGCCGCGGCCGACCGCGGAGGAGCTCGTCCCCGGCGGCGGCCAAGACTTGGACCCCGCGGACGCGAAGGACCGCGCGAAAGAAGTCGCGAGAATGCAAGCGGAGCTCGACGACGAAGAGCGCGCGTCGGTGTATCCGGTGAAGACGTTGAGTTACGTCAAAAATTCCGAAGAAGGCTGGTTCGAGCTCACCGTCGGCGGCAAAGCGACCGGGAAGATTTTCACGTGCGGGTTCGACAACCCGAAGCCGCACGAGACGAAGACGACGCACGGCTCGTGCATCACGTCCCAGAGCGTCAGCGCGTCCGGGAAGCTCCGAGTCGTCGGGTACGAGGACGGAACCGTGCGCGCGAGAAAAGACGGCGCGAAGACGTACTGGCACGGCGACGTCCACGACGCCGGGTACGGCGCCGTGACCGGCGTCGCCATCTCCAGGGACGATGCGTTCGTTCTCAGCACGTCGATGGACGGGTCTTTCTTCGTGCAAGCGCTCGGGTCCGAGTTCTCGTCCGTCGTGGAAGGCGAAGGAGAGGGCTCGCCGGAGAAGAAGGCGAAAGAGCTCGAGGCGGACGAGACGCCGACGCTCGCGGAGGAGGCTGCCGCCGCGCTGGAGAAGGAAATCCCGGACGTGACCGACATCACGTCCACGAGCGTGTACTCGATTGAGGAGGACAAGCAAAAAGCGGAGCAAGACAAGCTGCGGGCGGAAGCGGAGGCGAAGAAGCTCGGCGTGAAGGGGTATCTCGAGAAGCTCAAGGGGGAGTTTTTAGAGCTCCTGCGAGAGAACGAGAGCAAACCCGAGGCAGAGCGTCTGCCGTTGGACGCGTTCGAGGTCGACCCCGGGTTGAGGGAGATGGTCGAAGCGGAGACGAAGGAGAAGATCGCGCGCGCGCACAGGGAGTTCGCGTGGGATAAAGAGCGAACGGAGATTGCCCTACAGAAGCTCCGCGCGAAGTTTTTGGACCCCGTGCAGGTTGAACGCGTCGTGTTAAGGTCATTCGCGGAAGGAAGGAAAGCGTACTCGGTCACGAGCTGCAGAGTCGCAAAACTCTCTGAATCGCTCCTCGAGGAGATCGCTAAAGCGCGAGAGGAGGAGGCGAACAGCGTGAAAGGGTCGCCGAAGCGCGCGCAAGCGCAGCCGCGAACGCGCGTGAAGGTTGACAAAAACGCCCCAGTCGAGGAAGAAGAGTCCGAGGATGACGGCGACGACGAAAACAAGTCCAAGTACGAACTCCGACGCAAGCACCGCAAGGCGCGCGAGAAGGAATGGAAAGCCTTCAACGCGACGAAGCCGGACCCTGAGGAGGAGAACCCCGTGGACGTCGCCGCGATCGCGACCGCGAAGGCGACGCTCGGGGACTTCAAGCTCAAGTCTGATCCGGATTTTCTCGTCGCGGAGGACCAACGCGTGGATTACAACCGTAAGAAGCGACAGATGCTGTTCCACGAAGAGGCCGTGCACGCGATGAAGATGAAGTTCAACGAGAAGTTCTTCGCGCTGCGGGACGTGCGCGCGGACATCGTGAAGACTGTCGTCGCGGGCGCGAAAAGAGTGAGGGAGATCACGGACGAACTGAACGACGGCGACTCCCCGGAGGCTGTAGAAGCGCTCGCGGCGATCGAAGGGCACTTCGTCGCGACGCCGCTCGCGGACGAGTACCCCACGGAAGCGCGGGGCGTCGTGACCGACGCGCAGCTCAACGCGTTCGCGAAGAAAAAAGCCGCGGAGGCGGCGGCGAAGGAAGCCGCGAGCAGCTTGGGCGGCTTCGGAGGCGGGGGCGGCGACGACGACGACGACGAAGACGCGGACGCGGACGCCGCGAAGGAGACGGACGCGAAGGCGAGGGCGTCGAACCCCGCCGCAGACGCGAACGCGCACGCCATCGACGATGAAGCCGCGGACGCGAGAAAGAGCGCTGGTGACTCGCGCCGCGTCGAGCGCCAGAACTACCCCGGCACCGAGATTGAGGTGAAAGAGTTCGAATGTCTCGCGCTCGCGTTGAAGCACGAGCGCGCGTCGCTCGTGCAGCGCCGCCAGAGGCTTCTGACGTCCTTCGACGCGTCGCTGAGGGAGTTGCGACGCGAGAAGAGCGCGTTGGAGTACGAGTGCAAGACCGCGGACATCAAGCAGCTCGTGTTGCTCGAGGAACTTCGTCAGTTGAAGCTGTTCGAGAAGCGCGAGAAGACGCTTCTCGGCAAAATCGAAGAGCGCGACGCGGAGAAGACCGAACTCGAGAACAAGGTTTTCGAGATCGAGTGCCGCGTCGAAGAGAAAGCGGAGGAGCTCGCGGTCGTGACGGAGAACAAGCGGAAGGTGGTGAAGGAGTTCGGCGGCTTAGTTCCGGAGGAGCACGCGCACCGGGAGTACCTGCAGAAGGTGTTCACGAAACGCGTCCGGCGCGCGAAAAAGAAGGAGGAAAAAGAAGAAGTCGCGGAGTCGGACGAGGACAGCAACAGCGACGACGACGACGACTCCGAGTACGAAGACTCGGACGAGGAAGAGGAAGAGGCGATCCCGACCGGGTGCGACGAGAAGCTGTGGAACGCCGTCCTCGAGATTCGCGAGCGGCGGCAAGACGAGGACGACGTCATACTCGAGATCAACAAAATCACAGAGACGGATCGGAAAGAGCGCGATTTCCTCGCGAAGAAGCTCTCGAACGTCCTGACGTCGCTGAAGAACACGGAACGAGAGATGGAGGCGTTCCAGAAAGAGAAACAAAACTCGCTGAACCAAATCGACGTCCCGGTGACGCTTCGGATGCGACAGATGTCGTACCTGCGGAACGAAAAGCTTCCCGCGGATCTCAGCGAAGGCTTGTACTTTTCCCGCGCCGCACTCGAGGGGCTGCAACGCCGGATCGACGAACTCATCGACGAGAAAGCCGCGCTTCGCGTGCAGCAGAGGGACTTGCGAGGGACGAACATCGATCTGCAGAACGCGTGCGCGACGAGGCAGGACAAGATTGACGTCTTGGACGCGCGCGCGACGGAGCTGCAGATGCTCAAGTTTGGTCAGCTCGTCGACCTGGACGCGCTCGAGGCGGCTTCGATACCGAAAAAGGGCGTCCCGGAGCTGAGAGAGCAGATGAAATCCCTCGAGATGAGCAACCGCGAGGAGATGAAGCAGTGGTCCAAGCGCATCGTGGACGCGCAGGACGAGCTCACGCGGATGACCGCGGAGAACACCGCGTGCTTAAACGCCGTCGCGGATCTCACGAAGACGCAACGCGATTTAAACCACGAGCTGAAAACATCGGAGAAAACGGTGTTCATCGACCCGGACGCGGCGCGACGGAAGGACATCGCGGAGAGGGACCGTCTCGTGGAGGTGATCAACGCGCAGGCGAACGAGATCGAGAACCTGCGCTCGGAGCTCAACATGCTGAGCTTTAAGGGGAGACCGACGCAACGGGTGTACCTTTCGTAGAACCTTAACTTAGTTTTTTTATCGAACTTTTTCGAATCGACAACGCGTGTGTGCTGCTATCTATCTATTTATTAAACGCGCCCAAATCCGCGAACGCGTCCTTCGTGTTCGTCTTCTGCGGTGGCGGCGGTGGCATCGACGCCAATATCTGCTGCGCGTACCCCATCACCGGCAGCGTCGGGGCGACGAAACCTCCAAAGTCGCCGCCGCCGCCGCCGCCGCCGCCGAAATCAAACCCGCCGCCGCCCGCGAGCCCCGTCGTCGTCGGAGCGCCCATCGCCGCGCCTCCGAAACCGAACGCGTCGAGCGGCACCTCTCGTCTCACCGGAGGCGCGGGGGCGACGACCGGCGGCGCGACGATCGACGCGGGCGCGGGCGCGAAATCTCCGAAATCGTCCTCCTCTTCCTCGACGACGGGCGCGGGCGCGGACGCGGACGCGGGCGCGGGCGCCGTCGCCGCCGCCGTCTTCGACCAGTCCGGCGGCGTCTTCATCTTCATGCCGCTGAACATGTCGAAGTCGTTCGCACCCGCGCAGCCGCCGATGGGATGGAGCAGGGGCGGCGGAGGAGGCGCGGGCGTGACCGGAGCGGCGTCGAAATCGCCAAACTCGTCGTCCTCCTCCTCCCCGTCCCCCGTCGGCGTCGCGACGTCAAAGCTGCTGAACGAGTCCGAAGGCGGCGGCGGCGCGGTCTCGACGACCGGTGGCGGTGGCGGCGGCGCGAACCCAATCTCCACGGGCGTTTCCAGAGGCGTGTTCACCATCGGCGCGCCGAACAAATCTGAGAAGCTGTCGTCGAGCCCGACCGCCGCGGGGGGAGGCACCTCGGGAGGAGGCGCCTCGGGCGCGGACGTCGCGAACCCGAAGGCGTCGTCCGTCGACGCCGTCGACGACGACGCCGTCGTCGGCGCGGTGAGCGCGGGGGCGACGACGATGGGATTCGCGTGCGCGCGCATCGCCGCGTTAGTCGAAGGCGGGCCGAACATGTCCCCGAATTCGTCCGGCGGCGGCGGCGCCGCCGCCGCCACCGCCGCGAACGCGCCAAAGTCGTCCTCGTCCTCTTCCTCCTCGACGACCGGCGGCGTCGGGGTCGGCTCCGCGTCCTCGCGCGGCGCTTCGACCGCCGCGAACGCGCCGACGTCGATCGCCTCGTCGTTTGCGATCGTCGGAAGAGGCGCACCCCACGCCTCCTCGGGTTCCATCGCGGGTTCTTCCGTCGGCGCTTCCGTTTTCAGCGGCGCCGCGGCGACCGGCTCGGGGGCGACCGCGTCTCTCCCCCACCCGGCGGAATACTCGAAAGCTAACGGCGCGTTCGACACCGGACCGAACAGGTCATCGAACGCGTCTCTGTTCTCTACCGGCGGCGGCCGCGGCGGCGGCGGCGGCGGCGGCGGCGGCTTCGCGACCGCCTCCGGCAAAGCCCCCAACCCGCTGAAATCGCCGGCGTAGTCGAATCCCGTCGTCGCCGCCGCGGACGCGAACACCGACGGCGCGAGCTCTGGCTCCGCCGCGGGCGGAGGCCTCGCGACCGGCGGCGGCGCGGGGGCTGCCGGCTCCGGGATGGAATCGAACGCGAACTCGCCGATGAGATACGGCGAAAACGCGGTGGCGGACGACGACGGGTACGCCTCCGCGGCGTCGACCGCCGGCGCGGGCGGCGGCGGCGGCGGAGGCGGCGGCGGAGCTTCCACCGCTTGGGGCGCCTCTTCCAACGCCGCCGACGGCGCCTCTTCCACCGCTGGCGGCGGCGCCGTCTCTTCCGGCGGCGTCTCTTCCACCTCGAGCGTTTCCTCGACGACCGGCGCCGCTTCTACAACCTGCGCCGCTTCGACCACCGGCGCCGCCTCGAAGGCGCCGGCGTAGTCGAACCCCGACGGTACGTGTGCCGACCATTCCTCGACCGGCGGGGGCGAAGGCGAAGGCGAAGGCGAAGACGGCGCTTCAAACGCCGGCGGCGCTTCAAACGCCGGCGGCGGCTCCGGGGGCGTCCACTCCTCGACCGCGGGCGGCGTCGGGTCTTCGTCCGCCGTCGCCGCCTGTTCCAACGAAGGAGCCTCCTCAAACGCGGAGAAGTCATCGACCACCGGCGTTTCCGAGACCGTCGGAGGTTCAGGATGAGCCGCTTCCTCGACCGGAGGAGGAGGAGGCGGCGGCGGCGGCGGCGGCGGCGGCGGCGGCGGCTCGTCGACCGCCGCCGGAATCTCCTCAACCGCGATCTCTTCCTCGACGGCGGGCGGCGGAATCCACTCCTGAGCGATCG
>MDSW01009312.1_pt1 | contig 27911 bp, 14 predicted proteins | sample 811171 | NCBI WGS metagenome assembly MDSW01 (sample SAMN05326641, study PRJNA326480) | marine metagenome | isolation source: seawater | place: Atlantic Ocean: North West | collected 2012 | reverse complement strand
CCCCCTCCCCCCCCCCCCCTCGTCCTCACCCTCTGAACGAACGCATCCTCCTTCCCCCACGCGCAGGAGGAGTACAAGAAGCAGCTGGCTTCTAACTTTCTGCAGCAGGACGGCGGCAAGGACGGCGGCAAGATTTTGGCCTTCAAGTCCAAGGCGCCGGAGCCTCCCGCGGGCGCCGAGAACGCGGCGTCCCGCGGCGTGTACGTCGCCAACGGCGTCGGCGCGTCCAAGGCGAAGAAGACGTTCCGCCACGTCCCCTCCGCTCCCGAGCGCATCCTCGACGCCCCCGAGCTCATCGACGACTACTACCTCAACCTCATCGACTGGGGCTGCTCGAATCAGGTGGCGGTGGCGCTGGGGTGCACGGTGTACCTCTGGCACGCGGATTCCGGTGAGATTCAGCAGCTGTGCCAGACGAGCGCGGGGGACGAGGACGACTACGTCACGTCCGTGCAGTGGGGCTCGGACGGGAAGCACATCGCGGTCGGCACGAACGCGGCGGAGGTGCAGATCTGGGACGTGAGCCGCCTGAAGCAGGTGCGGACGCTTCGGGGCCACTCGGCGCGCGTCGGCGCGCTGGCGTGGAACGGCACCTCCCTCGCGACGGGGAGTCGGGACAACACGGTGATGATGCACGACGTGCGGGTGCGGGAGCACCGGACGGCGACGCTGACGAGCCACAGCCAGGAGGTGTGCGGCCTGAAGTGGGCCCCCGGCGGAAACCAGCTGGCGAGCGGCGGGAACGATAACCTGCTGCACATCTGGGACCACTCGTCGATTAGCAACGGGACGCATCTGCACCGGCTCGATGCGCACCAGGCGGCGGTGAAGGCGCTGGCGTGGTGTCCGTTCCAGAGCAACCTGCTCGCGTCGGGCGGCGGCACCGCGGACCGGTGCATCAAGTTCTGGAACACCAACACGGGCGCGATGCTCAACTCCGTGGACACGCACTCGCAGGTGTGCGCGCTGCAGTGGAACAAGCACGAGCGCGAGCTGCTGAGCTCGCACGGGTACTCGCAGAACCAGCTCTGCCTGTGGAAGTACCCGACGATGACCAAGATGGCGGAACTCACGGGACACAGCGCGAGGGTGCTGCACATGGCGCAGAGCCCGGATGGAACCACCGTCGTGAGCGCCGCCGCGGACGAGACGCTCAGGTTCTGGAAGTGCTTCTCCGAGTGCGACGGCGGGAAGGCGAAGAAGCTCAAGGACAACGCGGACGAGCGGAGCGTCCTCAGGAGATTCGCGTTCCGGTGAGAAACGCCCGGAGGGTTTTCTCGCCCGGTCGGTACGGTATGCCGCCGAGGACGCCGCGCGCCGAATCGACCCACACCCGACCGACCGCCCATTCTTTTTTCTCGTTTTTTCCCCCCTGTCTTGTAGCGACTGACCCCGCGCGGCGCCTCGGCAACGAGCGACGCGCGCCACAAACGGTGTCCACGCGACACCCCAAACCTCGAGCGCGAGAATCAACTATGAAGAAACGTCGTCGTCGACGCGCCGCGACGCGCCGCGCGCGAGGCGAGAGTGACCGCATCGTATCGCATTGAAACGGCGACGACCCGCGCGCGCCGTCGCGGGTCCTCGTCGGCGACCTATTTTTTCGCCAGCATCTCGATGAGGGCGTCCATCTTTCCCTCGAGCGACGTCAGCCGCTCGGCGACGCTTCGCGCCTCCGTGCTCGTCTCGGCTCTGGAAAACTCCCCCGCGGCTCTCTGCCATCCCCTCGCCCCCGCTCTGGGGGAGTCCTTCGCCGGATCCTTCCCGTCGAGCGCCCTCATGCGCTCCTGGATGTTCTCTAGCTGTTCCTCCATGCTCACGAGGCCCGAGAAGATCTTCGGCAGGCTGGCGACGGCGGAGCTCGTCATGCGGTCGTACACAATCTTCTTCCACTTTTGGGTGAACACCAACCGCGTCTTCCGCCCGAGGAACGCGCTCGACGACCTCACGATCGACGGCGCCGAGGCCAACCCCGCGTGCATCGTCGACGGCGCCGAGGCCAACCCCGCGTCGTCCTCCTCCGGGTCGATCTCCTCGACGCCCTCTATGAGCTCCGACGCCTCCAGCCCGAACTCCATGATGGCGAACTCGCACACCTCCCTGGGCACGCGGTAGCGCCGCATGCGCTCCATGGCGATGATCGTGAGCTCCGCCTTGAACTCGAACGAGAGCTGGCACAGCTCCTGCATGTCCTGCGTCCGAAGCATCATCATCGTGCTGCTCTGGCTCGTCACGATGCTCTCCAGCCGCGTCGGGTACCCGAGCACGGCGGGCTCGCCGAAGAAGCTCCCGCGGCTCAGCTCCACGCACTCGTCCGCCATCTCCAAAAACTCCGCCTCGCTCGGCTGCCCCATCACCTCCCTCTGCAACATCGCCACCCCGCCCTTGGTGATGAAGTACATGTTCCCCCCGAGCTCGCCCTGGCAGTACACGTTGTGAAACTGCGGAAACGATATGGGGCTCATGCGAAGCGAGACCTCCGTCATGAACTGCGACGTGCACGTGCGGAAAATCGGGACGTCCAGCAGCGCGTCCGTGTACAGGTTGTCGAAGATGTCCTTGCGGAGCTGCGCGGGCAAGTCGCTCAGGACGGACTTCTCGTCGAACTGATTCATGTTCTGCCACCGGTAAAACGTGATGACGCGCTTGGCGACGCCCGCGGGGAGCTGGTTGTTCTTCAGGTACGCCAGGACGTACTGGAGCCGGTCCTGGAACCGCCGCGCCGAGCTGTCCGGATTCATCGCCGCCAGGACGTTGGTCATGATCCAACTGACGAGCACGACGCCGACGAGCATCGTGAAGATGCTCAACACCTGACCGGACGAGTTCACGGCGGGGATGTCGCCGTACCCCACGCTCGTGATGGACTGCACGGCCCAGTACACGCTGAGCAACCACCGCCGGCCCTTGTTGATGTCCGCGTCCCACTCGTGCGTCAGACCGAACAAGCACCCGATCCAGTGCGAGATCATGATCACGAGCAAGTTCACGCGGCCGATGCTGATGAAGGAGTGGTAGTAGATCAAGACGTCCTGGTACCGATTCACCAGCCGCGAGACGCGGAAGAGGCGAAGGAGCTTGAGCAGGCGGAAGATGCGGAGCAGCTTGAAGAGCTTCAGCGCCTGCGAGTCGTTGTGCGAGGTCCGGACGTCGCACCCGCCGATTTCGAACGAGCACCCCAGCGTGCCGTCGGACGCGCGCATGGCGAGGTCCACGGGCGCGCACGCGAGGACGTCGATCACGAACCACGTCTTGAGATAATTCACCGCGATCTGCTGGGGGTCGGAGATGAGCACCGTCGTCGTCTCGAGCTCCAACCAGAACCCGGTCATGAAATTCAGCGCGACGTCGATGATGAAGTACACGTCCACCAGAGTCTCGAACCAGAACTCGGGGCCGTACGCGGGGGCGTCGAACCCGACGCGGAAGGGCGTCATCCACGCCAAGTAAAACAGCACAAACACCTGGAAGATGTCCCACACGGACCTGAACTGCCCGTCGGGATTGACGTACATCCAACGAGTCGGAACCTCCCCGCGCGCCTTGTCGTCGGCGTCCTGGACCAGAGACTTCGCGCGCCCTCCGAACTTCGTGCCGAAGTTCGTGACGCTCGCCGTCATCTCCCTCTCCCTCTGCGAGAGGAGGCTCAGCGCGCGGACGTGATTATACGCGGTCGTCCACGCCGCCTGCGCCTTCTCGGACCTTTTCCCGTCGCGCGCCGAACCATCCTCGACCACCCCGGCCGCTGCCGCGCTCCGGAAGCTCACCGTGTGTCCTCCCTCCGGCATGCGGCACGCGGGGTCGTCGTCCTCACCGCGAATGCTCACGCGAACGTCGATGGCGTCGCCGTCCTTGGCCCACCCGAGCTGCTTCATCGTCACGGTCTTGGCAAGTCCCGAGCCGCTCGATTTGCTGCCCGAGTTGAGACCGCCCTTCGTGGACGGCAAGCGATCGCGCAACGACCGCCGGCCAACCGCCGCCTGCTGCATCTCGATGCTCAACCTCTGGGGTGAGACCGCGTCGCCCGCACCCGCGTCCTCGGGCGTCTGCCGCCCGTCCGCGCTCGACCCGCCCCGAAGGCTTCCGCTTCCCTCGCGGGACGCCATCGGGTCCCCGAATCGCCTGTTTCCCGCCGCCGAGCGATTCGACACGCGCGTCGACCGCGCCACGCGAGAGACGAGGAGTGCGTGCCTCTCGGCGTCGACCCGCTAGGGTGTACTCGCGAGCTCGCGTTCGCCGAGACGCGGCGGAGCGTCGGGCGCACGCGAAAGCGGCGCGCGGAGGTGTTGGGGCCTCGCGCGATCAACATGCGAGCGAGTTCCGAGTTCGTCTCGAACAGTTGAGGTCACCCGCGATTTTTTCTGGGTTCACGACCCGTGAAATCAGCGCCCGGGCGTGACTCACCCTCGGCTGTGACTGTATCCACATGGGCGCCTGCGCTGCTGCGTCGTCATGTGTATCTCGCTCGGCGACTGTTGTTACTTTTATTCCGCCGCGCGCTGCCGCTCGGCGGTAGTGCGCGGCGCCCCCCCCCGCGCGGCGACATGGGCGGGGGTGGGCTCGCCGCCACGATCCGCCCCCTCGCGCGCCTCCACGCGCCGAGCGCGGAGGCGTTCGCGTCTTTCCGCCGCGATCATCCCGATTCGCCCGTCCTCGTCACCGGCGCGCTGGAGGGTTGGGGGCTTCGGCAGTGGACGCCCGATCGCCTCCGGGAGCTGGCGCTCGAGGTGCCCCTGGAGATGAGCCTGGGCGGGGGCGATTACCGCGACGCGTACGACGCGGAGGCGCACGGCACGTACGCGGAGAGCGAGACGGGCGCGAACGCCTCGCGCCGCGCGTTCGTCGCCGGCCGCCCCGCGCTCTTGCGCGACTTCGTGGACTCGTTCATCCTCGGCGCGCGATCCTCCGCGACGTCCGACGACCGCTCCCGCGAGATCTCCGCGTTCATGGCGCAGCACGACGTCTTCGCGCACTCCCCCGAGCTCGCGTCGGCGTGCGGCCCGCCCCCACCGCTCGTGGGCGCGGGCGAGCCGGACCCCGCCGCGTCGTCGGCGCGCGCGATGCGCCGCGCGTGGCTCGGCCCCGCGGGGACGCGCACCCCGCTGCACCGGGATCCCTATCACAACCTCTTCTGCCAGGCGTGGGGCGCCAAGGCGGTGACGATGTTTTCCGCCGCCGCCGACGACGACGCCATGTGCGCGTACCCGCGAAGCCACGGGTTCTTGAGGAACACGTCGAGGGTAGACGACGCGGAGACACCAGACCCGAAGCGTTTCCCGACGTTCGCGCGCCACGTGGCGCGATGGGACGCGGAGCTCGCCGGCGGGGACGCACTCTTCATGCCCGCAGGGACGTGGCACCAGGTGCGCGCGAGGGACGCGTCGCTCAGCGTCAGTTACTGGTGGGGGCGAAGGCGCGCGAGGGAATGATGAGGGTCATCGGTCGGGGACGAAGTGTGGACTCGGTGCGAGTGTATTGCGACATGAACAACATAGATACGATACGCGCCGGTGCCCGCTGACGGAACCGGCGGCGAAACCCCCCCCCCCGGGTCTCGAAAAGAAATAAATGAACCTTCATCCACCGTGCTGTGTTTCCCGTTTTGTCCCCCCCTTCCCTTCGGCTCGACCCAGCAGGTCTTCACGGCTGCGGCCTCGTCTGCACGACCCACACGCGCCCGTCCTCGGTGATGCACCCCTCGATGTCCTGCGGGACGCGTTCGCCCCCCCCGAGCTCCCTCTCGACGGTTTCCGCGACGCGCGCGAGTCGCTCTGCGAGTCGCGCGCGTCTGTCTCCGTCCACGGTGAGCCAGTGCGACGCGCAGTTCACGGGTTCGCTCCTCAGGCTCCCGTCTCCCCTTCGTTCGTCCGGCACGAGCGCGGCGCCGAACGAGCTCACCGCCTCGAGCTTGGACTCCCGCGTCGCGCGGTCGACGCTCATCCGCCACGGCGTCCCGCGCACGGCGCCGGACGCGAGCGTCTCGCCGTGGCCGAGCGCGAGCTCGGCGTACGCGACGCCGCGGTCGTTCGTCATCGGGTGCTTCGTCATGAGGATGAACGACACCTCGGGCGTGAGCATGCGCTGCACGAGCACGGACATGTGCGCGTCCCGCTGGCCGACGCCCGCGGCGGCTCGGCTCCCGCACGCGCGCGTGGTGTACAGGCTCGCCCACACCTCCGCGACCGCCGCGCCGAGGACGTTCCGGTCCCTCGGGTCGACGTTGCTGATGGAGTCGTACAGCCCCGCCGCGGATAACCCGGCGAGGTCCTCCGCGTTGCCCGTGGACCGAACCATCACCTTCGGGTTGTGATCCTCCGCGAACACCGCCTCGATCTGCGCCATCGCCTCCTCGGAGGGCCTCAGCGTCTTCACCAGCGCCTGGAGCTCCGCGCACACGCCCGCGGTCTCGTTCGGGTCGTGCTGCACGGACTCGAGCGCGTCGATCAAAAAGTCGAGCCTCTGCTCGGCGCCGACGGCGCACGCGGCGTCGCGCAACGAACCGAAGGGAAGCACCGCGCCGCCGGGCGCCTCGAACGCGCCCGGATCCAACTCCGCCATCGCGCCGAGCGTGGCGCACGCGGTGGCCTTGGACCCGGCGATCGCGACGGCGGCGTCGCGGTTTGCCGCGCCGAGGTCGCGCAGGTGCACCACCTTCCCGGCGGCGGAGAGGTCCGCCGAAAGCGCCGCCGCCGCCGCTCGAACCGCGCCGCCGGATCCGCCGCCGGATCCGGGCGCGGCGCCTCGGTACCCCGCGGCGCTCGCCTCGAGGACGATGTTCCCGCCCGGCTGCGCGACGAAACGCACGCCCGGGGCCGTTTCCAGCGCTCGCGCGTGTTCGACCAAGGCCGGGTCCTCGACGGCGACGAGGGGCACCCCCGCCTGCCTCGCGCGGAGGGCGAGGTGGGAGAGGTGCGGCAACGCGTGGCACAGGAGGATGCCGACGACGCCCGCGCCGCACGTGCTCACCTCCTCGTCTCCGTCCGCCGACTCCACGAGCACGACCGCGGGGTCGTTCGCGCTCAGGCGCGCGATCGTGGGATCGGTCGGGAGCAGACGCGCCACGCGCACGAGCTTCGCGCCGACGGCCTCGCCGGCGACGATGCAGTCCCACCCGGCTTCGCCCGCCGCCGCGCGCGCGGCTCTGAGGAGGTGCGACGCGAGCTTCGCCGACTGAAACACCACCGACGCGCGAATCTGCCCCTCCACGAACACGTCCACCGTCCCGCGGTCGATCCCCATCGCGTTCCCGAGCGCCCCGGCGCGGCCCTCGAAGACGTCGGAGAGGAGCTGGCAGTACTCCTCCGCCGCTCGTCTCGCGCGCTCGGCGACGGCGCGCACGCGAAGCGCGCCGTCCTCGCCCGTCGGGGGCGTGCCGTCGGGCCCCGCGGCGGAGAGCTCGTCGGCTTCGCGCGCGACATGGCCAAACTCCTCCCCGATGCCGCCGCCGGCGCTGAGCGCGGTCGCGCCCGAGGCCGCCGCGAGCATCCTGAGCGCGGCGCGGGACTCCTCGCCGCTCATCTCGTTCCTCGGCGGGTCGTCCTCCGCGCCCAGCGCGTTGATCCCGCGCGAGAGCAGGACGAACGCGTACTCCTCCAGGCCAATCTCCGCCAGCCGCCACTGTTGGCGCTGGTCCGGGGGCTGGCCGGCGAGGCCGCCGTCCACGAGCTCGCGGTCGATGGCGCGGCGCGCGTCCGCGAGCGCGGAGAGGCACTCCTCGATCGCGCGTAACAGCGCGGGGTCCGCGAACTGTCCCGGGGCGTGGCCCGCGGGAATCGCGTCGACGGAGGCTTTGGCGCGCGCAAAGTTTTTCGCCGCGTCGGCGACGCCCCCGGGGACGTTTCCGCCGTTCTCGTTCAGGAGCTTGTCGAGCCTGTCCGTGACGGTGGACGCGTTGAAGAAGTCCTTGAGCTCGCGGTGGAAGATGCGGAACTCCTCGACGAACTCCTCCGGGTAGTCCGTGCCCGGCGCGGTGAGCTTCGCGAGCATCTGCTCCGTCGCGACGAGGTCCTCCGGCCCCGCGCACCGGTGCAGCTTGTTCTGAATCGTGTGCTTGATCTCCGCCCTCACCTCGCGGCACTTCCCGTCGCGGTCGCCCTTGCCGTGCGCGATGTCGCGGATCCTGGTGAGCGGCACGCTCTGCGTGAACTCGGCGGTGAACGCGGGGAGGTTCGGGTGGAGGCGGCGGATCAACGCTCGGGCTTGCTCCGCGTGCCTTCCGCCCTGTTGGCTCGCGCGCCGCTCCACCGCCTCGATGGACTCGTAGATGCGCTGGCTCGAACCGGCGTGGTGGTTCGGGCGGTAGTGGCTCCCGTCCTCCACGCACGCCACCGCGCCGACGCCGACCCAGAAGAGGTAAATCGCCGCGTACCCAAGCGCGTCGAAGTCGCAGTGCCCGGGGTCGTCCCAGCACAGAACCTCCTCCATCTTCTGAAGCTTCTGGCGCCACGACGCGCTGTCGCGGTCGTTCTCCACGATCCGGCGCGCCGCGTCGGGTAAGCCGTCCGTGTTCCACTGGTTGTGCCGGTCGCGGTTCCCGCCCTTGTGGTCCTTGAGCTCGACGTTCGCGCCCTTCCACGCGTTCATCAGCGCCATGTGGTCGCCCGTCTCCAGCGCGGGAGGCGGCGGAGGCGGAGGCGGCGGAGCGGGCGTGTGATGGTGGTGGTGCTCCTGATGGTGGTGGTGTTCCTGACGGTGCTGCTCCTGATGGTGCTGCTGCTGCGGCGGCGGCGGCCCGCCGCCGGCGGCTCTGCACGCGTCCAGCGCGGGCGAGACGTCGATGAAGACGTCCCCTCCCGAGCTCTCGCGGAGCCACTCCTGGCAGTTCTCCGTGCGGATGAGCATCGTCATGCACGTCGTCCCCGCGGCGTGCGGCGCGAACTCGACCCCCCTCGAGCCGTTCTGCAGCGCCGACTCGCACGACTGCGCGTCCGGCGCGCGGGACCCCGCGGGGACGCTCTGGAGTTCGTCGTACGGCGACCGCCACTCGCCCCCGCGGCGGTCGGAGACGCCCCAGTGCAGGAGCAGCGGGTGGCCCTGCGCGGCGCCGCCGGCTCGGCAGCTGATACGCACCGACGGAGGCCACGACGCCATCACCTCCACCTCGCACGTCCCCGTGCTCGAGCCGCTCTCCGTCGTCAGAGGGATCGTGTGCGTCGCCACAACCGGCCCGCCCGCGCCGGTCCCGGCGGAGTCCATCATCGCCGCCGCCGCCGCGTTCGGCGCCGCCGCCGCGGGCGCGGGAACCGGCGGCGGCGGCGGAGGCGGCGGAGGCGCGTACGATCCGTCCGTCGCCGCGCTACTCGACGCGGACTCCCAACCGCCGCCGCCGCCGCCGCCGCCGCCGCCGGGCGTGAATGCCGGCGTGAACGCCGCGGGGGGTTCGGCGACCGCGGTCGCGGTCGCGGTCGCGGTCGCGGTCATCGCCGCCGCCGCGGCATTCACGGGGGTCGCGCCTCGGGGCGCGACGAAGTTCCGGAACGGGTTGTTCGGGTCGGAGAGGAACCGGTCGTAGGCGGACCCCGGCGCGGGGACGGCGGCGTTGGCGGCGCTCGAGCCCGCGAAGTTCTGCTGCGCCATGGGGTTCTGCGCGTCGCGCTGCATGCGTTCGTACGCGGACTGCTCCTCCACCGCGCGCGCCCTTCGCGCGGCCTCGGCGGCCTCCTCCTCGGCCCTTGCGCGTTCGGCGTCCGCCTTGGCTCGCTCGGCGGCGCGCTCGGCGCTCTCCGCCGCCTGGCGCTCGAGGAGCTCTCTCGCGCGCGCGGCGGATGCGCGCGCGGTGTCGAGCGCCGCCGCGGTGGCGCGCGCGGCGGTGGATTCGGAGGTGGCGGCGTCGAGGAAGAACGCGGAGCCTTCGTTCTCGTAGTAGCACTGGCGCTCGCGGTCGTACACGACGAACGCGAGGCCGTGGCCGGGCCTGCTCGGGAGGGGGATCTCGACGACGCCGTCGCGGTCGAGCGGGGAGCGGACCGCGAACCCGCTCGCCCAGTTCGCGACGCAGACGGAGCCCGGGGGCATGAGCGTCTCGGGGGGGCACTCCCACGCCTGCGAGCTGAGCCCCTCGGGGCCCTCCGCGCCCAGACCCCAGTGGAGCTGGACGTCGCCCGGGACCCTGACGCGGACGACCGCGACGAGGGCGTCGATCGCCGCGTCGGGGGTGGCGTCCGCGCGAACCGCGACGCTGACGAACGCCCCGGGGGCGATCCGGTCCAGGGGGACGCTGAACGCCTCCTCGGTGTGGTTCAGGTCGGGGGAGACGGACTCGCCCCACCCGGCGCGCGTCACCGCGACCGGACGACGACGCGCGACGCGCGCGGAACCCCGAGGCCCCGACGCGCGACGCCGGGGGTGGAAAAAGTCAGGCGCCGGACGCGCGGAAGACCCGGGGCGCGCCGAGCCGGCGAACGACGCCGACGCCGCGATCCCCGCGGGGACCGCCGCGATGGGCATCTCGCCGAAGATCGCGCGGAGCCCGGCCCGGCCCGAAGCGGTCGGAGGGTGAGAGGTGCGCCCTGCACCGGCGCGCGGATCGGGTTTGTTAACGCAGGGGAGCGCCGGCGTTTGAAAAACCCAGCTGCTCCGGGCGAACGAACGCGCATCTGGTTTGCGATTCGCGAAAAAGCGAACGCGATCCCAGTCAGCATCGCATCAGAAAAATCCGTCGTTTCTACACAGCCTTGCCAGTCTTTGAAAACCGCGCTGATTCGGTGCCAAGTCATCACCCGCTCTCCAAAAGACGACGACCACGGCGCGCGACCCGTCGTTTGAGGGTTCGCGCCGTGCCCGGCGTAGATGCGCCGGCCACGTCCGTCGTCTATCCACTCGACGCTGCTCTGTTTCGTGACCTCCGCGATCGCGCGCTCGCTCTTCACTACGTAGCGCCACCATGCACGCCGTCGTGAGCTCCCTCTCCGCCGCCTCCGCGGCGACCACCACCCCCCGCGCGCGCCGCGCCGCGAACGCCGCGCGGGCCGCTCCCGAGCCGCGCCGCTCCTCCGTCGTCGCGCGCGCCGCGACCGACGATCGCGCCGATCGCGCCCGCCTCACCCGCCGCGAGCACATCGCCGCGATCGTCGCCCTCCCCGTCGCGTTCGCCGCCGCCGAGCCCGCGCTCGCGGACGACGACGAGCCCGCTTCCTCCTCCGCGGACGAGCCCGCGCCCGCGCCCGCGGAGGAGGAGGCCCCGGCGGCGCCCGCGGCGCCCCCCGCGCCCCAGGGCAACGACGACCCCCTCGCCGCGTACAACGCCGCGACCAAGACCGGCGGCAACTCCGCCACCGCCAAGGCGGTCGTCGCGCAGTCCAACGCCGCCGCCGGCTCCGGCGGCGGCGGCGGCGCGGCGCTGGGCGTCGTCGCCGCCGCCGGCGTCGGCGCCGCCGCGTTCGCCGCGTTCAAGGCTGGCTCCGGCGCCGCCGACGGCGACGACGACGACGACGAGGAGTACTACGAGGAGGTCGAGGCCCCCGCGGAGCCCTCCGGGACGATGTTCAAGAAGAAGGAGGAGGAGCCCGTGGAGGAGTACTACGTCGAGGAGGAGGACGGCTCGGACGCCCCCCAGAACGACTTCGCCGCGAAGGCGGCCGCGGCGGCGGCGGCGGCGGCGGCGGCGGCGGCGGCGAAGCGCGAGGAGGCGGCGGAGAAGCTCGCCGAGCGCCAAGCCGCGGCGGCGGCGGCGAAGGAGGAGCGCCAGGCCGCCTCCGCCGCCTCCGCGGCGGCGACGAAGATCATGACGCGCCCCGCGAGCGGCACGCAGATCACGACGAACGACCGCGAGATTCCCGCGTTCAGCGCGAGGACCGTGCGCATGCCCGGCTCGGGCGCCGGCGCCGCGCGGGACCCGGACTCGCTCCTGCCCCGCGGGTTCCCGACGCTCGACGAGCTGGCGGAGTGCGAGACCGCGGAGGAGAAGGAGGAACTCTGCGAGAAGGCGGACCTGCTCGTCGAGCGACTGGAGGCCAAGGCGGACTCCGCCGAGGCGTTCGTGGACGGACCCATCTGCGGCTTCTTCGGATTCCTCAAGCCCAACGCGATTCGCAACGCCGAGAAGGCGCGCGCCGCCGCGGAGGAAGCCGCCGCCGCCGCCGCGGAGCTCCGCAGGAAGGCGAAGGGCGGCGCCGGGAACGCCGCCGTCGCCGCGGGCGCCGCGGTCCTCGTCCTCGCGGGCGCCGCCGCCGTCGTCCTGGGCGGCGGCGTCGACGGCGTCGTCACCCCGAGCGGCGGCGCCGCCCCGCGCGCCGCCAAATCCGTCAAAAGCTCGGGCGCCGCGGCCAAACCCGCCGTCAACTTCGCGGCGAAGATCGCGCCGGAGCCCAAGTCGAGCGGACCGTACGGCGTCGAGGCGGCGGACCTCGTCTCGAGCGTGAAGGACGGGCAGGGCGACGCGCTCGCCGCGTACGAGGCGCTCCAGAGGAAGTGAGGGACGAGCGCCGAGGGAGGAGCGAACGAGAGCGACGGCGCGGGAAAATTAATACCCCGCGCGTCGCGTTCGAGGTGATACCTACTATTACTCTCCATCATCACGCGACGCGCGCGCGAAAGGTGTGAACGTCGCGTTCCCTAGGCGCGAGGACCCCTCCCTTTTCTTTCGCTTCGCCGCGCCGCGAAGAGGGAGCCCGGCGAGAAAGCGTTTGGCCGCGAAAAGCTTTTTTTTCCCCGCATCATATCATAGATGGACTACGAGTACTACCGTCATCTCACGCCCGCGCTGGCGACGATGGTCTCCGCGAGTCCATCGCGCATGAGGAACTCCCTCCTGTCGATGCTCCCGCTCCCGTCCGGATCGAACAGCCCGAACACCGCCTCCACGACCCCGCGCATGTCCCTGACCTGCCTCAGGTCTTCGCTCAGCCCGAACGTTTTGATGAGCGCCCTCGTCACCTCGTCCTTGTCTAGAGTTCCCGAGCGGTCCTCGTCCCAAAACCAGAACCACTCGTCCGGCGCCGCCGCGAGCGACGGCGGTTTTCTGTCACGCGCGACGTCCATCGACGCGCGCCTGGGGAAGTTGGTCGTGACGAAGTCGAGGAGGCCGCCGGGCATGGTCATCTCCCTCCGCTCGATGAAGCCGTCGCCGTCGGGGTCCCACCGGCGGAAGAGGTCGGCGCGGAGCTCGCGCTCGATGGCGCGCCAGTCGCACGGGAGCTGCGCCCGCAGAACCTCCAACACCTCCGCGGGGCTCAGCTTCCCGTCCCCGTTCGCGTCCACGGCGGCGAACCACGCGTTCGGGTCGTCCCTGGGGTTCGGCACGGGTTTCACCGCCGCGAAGGGGACGCGGCAGATCGGGCACTCGAGGTGGAGGTGGCGCGCGAGATCGTTCGCGCACGAGAGGTGGAAAAAGTGCGCGCACGTCCGGCGACCGCCCGCGCGCGACACGAACACCGCCGTGGGGGCCGCGCACAGGGGCTCGAAGCACACCGGACACTCGGCGTTTTCCTCGGAGACGTGGAGCGCGGGGACCGAGGGTCGGGGCGCGCCGGAGCGGCGCTCGCGCGACGGGCGATCCCCGCGCGGCGCCGCCGAGGCGCGACGCGCATCCGCGTCCGAGGAGTCGCGGCGCCGCGCGGACGCGCCGTCGCCGCTCCTCCGGCGCGCGTCCGCGCGGTCCGGCCTCGTCGGCTCGGACGAAGACGAAGACGAGGCGAAGGGCCAGACCATGCCCCCGCGGTCGCCGGGCGCGGCGTCGGTGTGGGCGCGTCAGCAGGCGGAAAACCAAACGTGGTTGTTGACTCGGCGTCCCGGGCCGGGACGCGCGCGCGCGCTCCACGTTCGACGTCAGAGACGTCGTCCGGTCGTGATTTGTGAGTCGTGATTTGTGAGTCAGCGCTGAGGTGTCGTGGAATTCCCCGCCTTATCTCCCCTCCCTCACACGCGCGCGCGCCGATGACGACGACGTCCTTCGCGCCCTCCGCGCCCTTCGCCGCCGCGCGCGCGTTCGCTCGCGGACGGCCGTCCCGAGCGCGCCGCGCCTCGCGCGTTCGCGCGAGCTCGTCGAGGGAGGAAGAGGTGTACATCGGGAAGGGACGCTGGGTCGTGGATGACCCTCGGCGGTACGCCTCCAGAGACGACTGGTTCACGGGCGGGTGGCCCGGCGGGGAGGTGGGGCTGAAGGAGGGGTTCATCGCCGAGACGTTCACCGCCCCCGCGGGGACGTCGGGGATGATGCCCGCGGCCGACGCGCGGCGCGGCGCGCGCGGGTCTTCCTTCGCGCCCCCGCGCGCGACGAGCGCCACTTCCGAGGAATCAGGATCATCATCCTCCCCGGCGTCGTCCTCGTCCTCGACGCCCGCGTCGCGCGAACCCGGCGACCCCGGCGACCCCGCGGCGAAGCTCAAGTTCGCGCTCTTCAAGACGCTCGCGACGCTCGACCGCGGCGTCGCGAGCGGCGCGGCGGACCGCGCGGCGGTGCGTTCGCTGGTGGAGTCCCTCGAGGCGACGGCGTCGGCGGCGCCCTCCTCGCTCGCGCCCTCAGACGCCGCGCTCGAAGCCGCGCTCGACGGCGAGTGGCGCCTCGCGTACTCGAGCACGTTCGCGGGCGAGCAGGCGGGATCGCAGGGGTTCGCGAGCGCGCCCGGGGGCGCGGGCGCGCCCCTCGGCTCGGTCTACCAGCGCATCTCGGCGGCGGAGAAGACGTGCGACAACGTCGTTCAGTTGGGCGCAGCGACGTCGCCGCTGCGGGGCGCCGCCGCGCTGGGGCACGCGTACGTCGTCTCGGGAAGGACCACCACCATCACGTTCACGGGCGTGACCGTGGAGGAGGCGCCGTTCGGGCTCCCCGCGTTCAAGCTCCCGAGCCCGCTGGACGCGCTGCCGCGTGAGGCGAGGGACGCGCTCGAGGGCGCCGGCGAAACCGCGGGGGTGGGCATCGGAAGCGGCGCGTTCGAGACCACCTTCGTGGACGCCGACGCCAGAATCAGCCGAGGCGATCGGGGAGAGCTCCGCGTCTTCGTCAAAACCGGAGACTCCGACACGTGTTCCATGTACTGAAGCGATCTTTGTGTGGTCGTCTTTTTGTTTTCTCACCCGAACCGAACCCGACCGTACCGAAACCGAAACCGCCGGCGCGCGTCCGAGTCTCTCCGTCCCCTTCACGTCGATTTTTGCGTCTGCGTCATCCCGAGGTTCCAGAACCCGGGCGGCGCCGGCGGCGGCGCCCACCGCGCGCGGTGGCGCGAGTGGCTCGCGTCGCGGCCCTCGCGGCCCGGGCCCGGGCGGTGCGTGCACGCGCCCCTCGGCGCCCGCACCCCCGCGCGCGCCGTCGCGGCGTAAAACCGCTCGCACTCCTCGCACGCGAACGCCGGCATCGCCGCGCGCTCAGCCTTATCGCGCACGACCGCCGCGTGCTTCACCTCCCGCGCGCGCGCGGGCTCCGCGGGCTCCCCACCGGGTCCCCCCGCCCCCACTTCCCCTTCCCGGCACGCCGCGCCCTCGCGGAGCGCTCGCGCTCGCGCGTCTCTCGAGCGGGAGTCCGCCGGCCGCGTCGTCGCCCGCCGCGTCTCCTCGCGCGGCGCGCCGATTTTGAAAATCTCCCGGTCCTCCTCCGCGAACGCGTCGCCCCCTCGCCGCGCCCCGCGCGGGATCCCGCCGCGCTCGCCCCAGAGCGAGGGCTCGTCGCCCGCCCCCGCGCCTCGCGCACCGCGTCGCCAACCCCGCGGGGGGGCGCCCGCCGAGCGTTCGACGGTGCCCGCCCGCGTCGAGGAGGGCCCCGGGTCCGGGGACGCGTCGCCGCCCTCCTCGGGGAGAAGAAGCGCACCGTCGCGAGGGACCACCGCGGGACGCCCTCCCTCGCGCTTTCTTCTCTTCGCGGCGTCGCGGGCGTCGTCGCGAGGGTCGCCCTCGAGCGATGGCGAGCGCGGGCGCGAGGAACGCGCGGCGGCGACGGCGGCGGCGACGGGGGCGAGCGCGGGGCCGCGGCGCGCGCGGCGGAGCGACGCGTCGCGCGCGTCGTCGTCGCGCGGGGTCTTCGCCGCCGCCGCCGCGGCGGCGGCTTTTTCGTTCTCCTTCGCGGCTTCGTCGGGGTCGGCGCGCCGCGGGGTGGCGCCGTCCGGGGCGATCCGCGTCGCCTCGACGAACCCCGCCGCGTGCGGCGCGCGGTCCTTGACGCGCGCGAGGGCGCGTTCGGCGTGCTCGAGGCGCTTCCGGTTCTTCGTGTTGCTTCGCTTGAACACCTCCAGCTCGGCGCGGAGCTTCTCGCATCGCGCCTCGTCCGTCTCCGCGCGCTCCGCGAGCTCGGCGCGCGCCGCGCGCGTCTCCGCCGCCGCGGTGGCCGCCGCGAGCTCGGCGCCCCGGAGCTGGTCCGCGAGCGACGCGCACCGCGCCTCCAGGTCCGCGACGCGCTCCGTCAGCGACGCGTTCGTCGCCTCCAGCTCGGCGCGCTCGGAGGAGCCGAGGGCGAGCGCGCCGGAAATCTCGCGTCCCCACGCCGAGCGTATCGACGCGTCGGCGACGTCCAGCGACCGCTCGAGGCACGCGCGCGCCTCCGCGCGCGCGGTCTCCAGCGCGGCGTCCAAGCACGCGCCGAGCGCGTGCGACATCCTCGGGCGGAGGGGAGGAGTGAGCGGCAGCGCAAAACTTGGCACCCCCCCCGAGGGCGTCGAATACAAACTTGGCACTTGCGCTTCGCCTCGTCCGCCGCTCACCAGGTATCCCGGAGATGTGCAAATCAGGTTATGGCCAGTTCCGATCGCGGCGCGGATCTCTCCGACGTCGTGGACGGACGGCACTGCCCCACTCGCGTCGCGCTCGCCTCCTCCGCTCCCTCGGCGCGTGCGATCGAGATGGTCTTCGCGCTCGCCGCCGCCGCGGCGCTTCGCGTCCCCCTCCGGCCTCGCGCCGCCGCGGTCTCGCGCGCTCGCGACGCCGCGGCGCTCAGGTCGCCGCCCTCCGCCGCGTCCGGCCGTGCCGTTATCTGCTGCACCCTTCGATCGTCGACGCGCGCGTCGTCGCGCGGCGCGACGACGATCGCCGCGCGCGCGCTCGCTCGCGCTGAGTCCCGCGCTCCCGCGCCCGAGACGCCCACCGATGCGCGCCGCCTCCCCGCGTCCGCGTTCCTCGCCTCCACCGCGGCGTTCGCGGCCTTCCCCGCGTTCGCGGCGCTCGACGCGGACGGCGTGGAGTCGCCCAACATCCTCACCACCATCTTCTTCACCGTCGCGGTGGCGTTGCTCGCGGTGATCACCCTCGGCGTGCTCTACCTCTCCGCGCGCGAGGCGCTGGACAAGCAGGAGGAGATCAAGGCGCGCGAGGAGGACGAGCGCGCGGAGCGCGTGTTGGCGGCCAACAACGGCAGGGTCCCCGGGGCGTACGACCAGGGGAAGAAGAAGAAGAAGAAGCTCACGCCCTCGCAGATGGCCGCCGAGGTCGGGCCCAACAGGCGCGAGCGACGCAAGTTGGAGCGCGAGGGGGTCACCGTCGCCGCGGGTGAGGAAGACGCCGAGTGATGCGTCGCGCGAAGATCGGAGGATACGGTGTGACGTAACGTCTCGCTCGTATCGTATCAATACGTTCAAACGTGTGGGGTCCCGGCGAGAAGGACTCTTTCGCCTCGGACTCGGTCCCCCGCTTCGCCCCCCGCGAACAAAAGCCCCCGGCTCTCGCCCCCCGCGTCCTCGCCTCTCACCTGCGCTGCTGTCCGTACGGGCTGACGTACTTGTCCCCGAACTTATCCCCCGCGCGCCTCTCCTCGCCCGAGCGGTGCTTGGACACGGGCACCCTGTGTCCGCCCACGCCCAGCGACACGCGCGCCTGCTTCCCGACGACGCCCCTCTGCACGGAGGAGGCCTCCGCGGGAAACCGCTCCCTCTCCCCGCCCGCGCGCGCCCCGCCGCCGCCGCCGCCGCCACCCCCGCCCCCCCTCTTCGCGACGCTCACGCCGCCCACCGAGATACCCCCCGCGCTGATCACGCTGCTCCCGCTCACGCTCGTCCCCGCGCCCGCGCCCCCGTGGTACGAGGACGCGCGCCCGGGCGCCGCCGACGACGCGCCGCCGACGGAGGACGCACCGGCGAGCGACGGCGCCCCCGCGCGGTGCTCCCGCCGCCGGTGCGCGTCGCGGTCGCTCTCGTGCTCCGCGATGCCCCTCCCGCCGATGCTCGGGAGGCTGCTCTCCCCGGCGTGCGCGGCGACCCCGCGCCGCGCGCCCAGCCCCGCCGGGTCCCTCTTCGACCTCGCCGCGATCTCTGACGCCGCCCCCGCCGCCGAGGACGCCGCCGCGGCGGAGACGCTCGGCGCCCCCGCGTGGCGGTCCCTCTCCCTCTCCCTCATCTCCCGATCCCGCTCCCGCTCCCGCTCGGACCGGCGCGCGCCCGGGTCCTTGTCGGACCCTCCGAGGGGTGCCGCCTTGGGGTTGAGCATGGCGTGCTGTCGCTTCTCCATCTCTCGAATCTCGCGGAAGTACGGGTGCCTCAGCGCCTGCCTCGCGCTGAGGCGCTCGTCCGGGTTGTACGCCAGGAGCTTGTTGATGAGGTCGACGCACTCCGGGGCGCAGTGCGGGATGAGCTTCTCGACGCCCGAGCCCGTCTTGCGCGGGAAGTTGAAGTCCATGTGCTGCGAGCGTTGCTTCATCTTCGCGAGGAGCTCCGGGCTCGGGGTGCCGACGACGGAGTGGATCTTTTGAATCTGGTCCAGCTCGTTCGTCCCGGGGAAGAGCGGGAACAGAGCGACAATCTCGAAGAACACGCACCCGACGCCCCACATGTCCATCTTGTAGTTGTAGTACCCGTCCGTCAGCAAGCACTCCGGCGCGCGGTACCACCGCGTGGAGATGTACTCCGTGTACGGCTGCTTGCTGTAGATGCCGCGGCAGGATCCGAAATCCGCGAGCTTCAGGGAGTCGTCGGTGATGAGGATGTTCTCGGGCTTGATGTCGCGGTGGAAGATGCCGTTCCGGTGCATGTGGTCCATGGACTTGACGAGCTGGTACATGTACGTCCGCACGCGCTCCTCCGCGACGTAGTGCCTGCGCCCGCGGATGAGCTCGTAGATGTTCATGTCCATCAGCTCGAACACCAGCGCCAGGCGGCCCGTCGGCTGGTCGTACAGCACCTCCAGGAGCTTAATCACGTTCCCGTGCGGGCTCAGACGCCGCAACGCCTGGATCTCGCGCAGGTTATTCACCTGGTCCAAGGAGTCGAAGTGGTTCTTCATGCACTTGATCGCGACGTACTTCCCGTTCTTGATGCACTGCGCCTTCAGAACCTCGCTGAACGTGCCCTCGCCCTTCTTCGCCACCAGGCGGTACTCTGAAAAACGACGAGAGGGAGGGAGAGGAGGGCGTCAGAGGGAGGGAGGGCGCGAGACGACGCCGGGATGAAGACGCGCCGCGGCGACGAGCGCCGGCGTGATGCGGAGAGAGGAGCGATCGCCCTCGCGGCCGCGCCGTGCGACCGCGAGCGACGACAGACCGGGCGGCTGTCGCCGAGGGTGAAACCGGATGAGCCAAAAAAGGCACGCCCGGTGGCCTCCCCCTCGCGTCGCCGGCGCCAGGCGTGGAATCTGACATCGGAAAGACGCCCGGGAAGCGCGCGCTAGGGCACGAGACCGGGGGACGAGCGCGCGCGCGAGGCGATCGTCGGACGCGCGCGCTTCGCGATACGATGCGGGAGGTCGCGAGAGGCGCGAAGGGCGCTCGCGCGGGCCGAGGCCGGGGCTTCTCCGGCGCTCTCGGAGGCGCCGGGAGAAAAAGTTGGATTTCGGGTTCCCGTTCGGGCGTTCGCGAACACGCACTGTGCATGGTGTCGCGCCGTCCCCGCGCCCGCGACGGGACGACCGATTCTAAGCGTTCGCGAACGCGCGCGAGTCTTCGCGAGGCACCTCCCGATCGAAAACCGAAAGGAACTCGCTCGCGTCGCGCGCCAAAGCGCGAGAGAGGTGTGCGTTCCGGCGCGCCCGCGACGCGTGCAACCGCACGAACTCGCAGACAAGACAGGCGACGGCGAAATCGTCCGCGCCGGTAATCGCCGGCGCCCGCGTGTGACGAGTGGCGGTCCACAGTGTGGTTGCCGCGTGCGTCCGGTGCGGACGTGGACGCGTCGGGGGGTCGCGGTGCGTTCCCCCGGGCTTCACGCGCGCTCGCGCGGAGAGGCGGACGCTCCCTCGTCGCGCGTCGCGATGTCGTTCGCGAGCGTCGGGGTCCCCGGCGCCCCGGCGCCCGCGCTCGGATCTGGAGAGGAGGAGGTGCGCGGCGACGAAACGGCGCCGGAGGAGACGGACTGGGACGGCATCCTCGCGCGACTCGCGGAGACGCACGACAGGCTGATGATCGCGACGGGCGCCGCGGGTGCCGCGGAGGGAGACGATGCCCCCGCTCCCGCCCCCGCGCCCGCGCCCGCGCCCCGAGCGCCGGCCTCGCCGCTCGCGCTCCGGGGCGACCCGCGCGGCGGGTGGACGCCGAGTCCCCCGCGCGCGCGCTCGAGAGAAAGCTCGCCCGGAGAGGAGGACGTCGCCCTCGCGCGCGCCGCCCCGCCCCCCGCGAGCCCCTCCGGCGGCGGTCTCCCGACGCTCCGCGCGCGGGTTCCGGCGCCCGGCGAGCATCACGAACACGAACACCCCCGGCGCCTCGCGGAGCTCGCGTCGGAGGTGCCCATGCTCATGATGATCTCGCTCGAGCCCGGGCGATCGCCCGCGGACCTCCGCGCGGACCGCGAGGCCGTCGCCGCGTGCCTGGACGACTTTTACGCCGAACTCCACCGCCGATGCGCGAGCAGCGAGCGCGCCCGCGCCGGCGCGGGCGCGGTCATCGCGCGGAGCGCCCCGGACGGAGGTGGAGGAAGCCCCGCGGCGGCGGCGCGAGAACTTCGCGGCGCCGCGAGAGATCTCTTTCGCGGCGGCGGCGGCGAGGGCGAAGGCGAGGGAGGCGGAAGAGGTTTAGGGTCGAGCGTCGACTCGCCTCCGAGCGAGCCGTCGACTCGCCTCGGGGGAGCGGCGGAGGGCGCGGCCGGGGAGGAGAGACGCGCGCGAATAGGCGAGCTCGAGATGCTTCTGAAGACGTTGCGCTGACGCCCCGCTCCGTCTGCGAATCATCGCGTAGACTACGAATGACGCGACGGCGTCGTCTCGCTCACCCTCCGTCGGGCTTCCGTCGACGCTTCGTTCCCACGCTTGGTCCCACGCCTCGTCCCGACGAAGACCCTCACCTGAACGTCCTCGTCGCTCTTCTGTTCCGCTCGCGCACGTTGAGCGCGGCCTTCCCCGCGAGGCTGGTGTACGTCCTCGTCTCCCGCGGGCGGGTCCCCTCCCCGGCCCCCCCCCCGCTTTTTCCGCCGCCGACGGAGACGGCGAAGGTCTTCGGGCTCTCCCTCGAGAACGGGAAGCTGGACAGGAACTCGTCGTCCCTGTCGTCCAGCGGCGCCTCGTCCCCCTCCACCGTGACCCGCTTCATGTGCTGCACCGCGTAGCTCAGCCGGTCGCGAACGACGCGCGCGTCGCACGCCGCGCACGCGCACCCGGCGACGGGCTGGAAAAAACGCTCCGCCGTCTCCGCCAAGGTTCGCGCCAGCGCCTCCCGCGCGACGACGCGAGGCGACGACATCCCGTGCGCCCGCGTCGCCGCCGCCTCCGCGGGCGTCGGCCCGGCGTGCGGGTGCGCGCGCCAGAACCCGCCCATGCGCAGAGGCGGGGCGTCGGGGTCCATCGACCCGGGAGGCCGACGAGCCGCGGGAGGAGGAGGAGGACGAGGAGGACGAGGAGGAGGAGAAGGCGAAGACCAGTCCCGCGGCGACGCTCGGAGTCCGCCCCCGGTCGATGGCGTCGCGCCGCCGCCGGTCGATCGCGTCGCTCCTCCGCCGCCGATTTTTGTCGACGAAGTCGCTCCGCCGTTCGCGGGTCCCCCGTCCGCCTCCGCCTCCTCCGCGCCCGTCCGCGCGCGTCCCGAAAACGCGCCTCGGTCGCCCCCCGCGCGGCTCCCGGGCCGGCCTCCGGGTTCGCCCCCCGGGTCGCGGCGTTGTTTGCTGCCCCCGGGCTCCGCCGCCCTCGGCCGCCGCGCCGTCGCCGCGCCCGCCGCCGCCGCCGCCGCCTCGTACCCCCCCGCGTACCCCCCGCCCTCCGAGCGCGCCGTCGACCCGAGCGAAGAAATCGTCGAGCGACCCCGGGAGGAACCCGGAGCCGCGCCGGACGAATACGCATCGGGGCCCCCCTCGGAAGAAGCCCCTGGAAGTCCCCTCCCCCCCTCGGTCGGCGCGGTGTGGTTGTACAGCCGCTGCCTCTGTCTCTTCTTCTGCGCGTCGCGCCACACGTTGCGCTCGCCGGCGTCCAGCGCGAGCGCCTTCAGGACGTCCCCGATCAGACCCCGCTTCACGCGCAGGTCCAGGGGGCTGTCCGTCCCGAACGACGGCGAGTGGTTCACCTCAAGAAGCGTCGGGGTGAGGTTCTCGTCGAGGATGATGTCGAAGCCGAGAACCTCGAAACACCGCGAGGGCGCGCGCGGCTCCGATTCCGACCCGGAGGGGCCCGAAGCGGCGGCGGCGGAGGAAGCCGCGGCGCTCCCCGCGCCGCCGGCGGTACCGACGCTACCGACGATACCGCCTTCTCCCTCGCCCCGATCGGCGTACCGGTCGGCGTACCCGCCCCCCCCCCGCGACTCCCCCCTCCTCCCCGACGACGAAGACGAAGTCCCCCTCCTCTCCCCCCCCGGCGCCGGCGGCCTCTCCGCGGCGCTCTTCGGTCCGTTGGTCACCGCGCTGTGGTACGCGTGCGCGAGGTGCGGCTGGATGGACACGACGGTGCGCACGACGACGTCGGCGATTTGTTCCCGCAGTTTCCCGACGTCGTGCCCTTTCCTCTCCAGGTCGCGGAACAGCGCCGACATCGCGCGCTTCGTCCCCTCGTCGTCCGCGTCCGCGTGCACGAACCCCTCGCTGTGCTTGTTGACGCTGTAGTTGGTGAGGTGCATCGTCTTCTCCCTCAGGTTTCCCGCGGCGGGGGCGACGTACGCCGTCGTCGCCAGGCGCGCGATGCCCTCGTCGTAGACGTATACGACGAGCGGGTCCACGTGCGCGACCAGCGCGTACACGCGCAGGTCGAACTTGAACCCGTCGATGAGCAGCGGGTTGGACACGTACTTCTGGATGACCACTGGCTGGTCGTGCTTGTGGTCGATCTCGGTCTCGGATTCGACGAGGTAGATGCCGCGGCCCATGGCGCCGGCGGTGGGCTTGACGATGTACGCGTGCCCGGGGTTGGCTCTGCGGTAGCGGCGGAAGGACTCGAGCTCGTTCGGGTACTCCCACGTCATCGGGGCGAAGTCGTACGCGCCCTTGGGGCTCGCCTGCTGCATGCGCTTGAGGTTGCGGCTCAGGGCCGCCTTGCGGCAGATCTCCATCATGCCGGGGAAGTGGTTGACCCTCTGGAACGGGAGCATCTTCGCCACGCGGTGCTCGCTCACGGAGAGGTCGGTCCAGTGCAGATCCCAGTGCTCCTCCTCGTCCCCGACCTCCGCGTACCCGGCGTCGCGCGCGCACGCGCGCACCGCCTCGTACTTACAGCTGCTCAGGTTCACCATGAGCGTGGACGGGGAGGACGGGGAGGGGGAGGAGGGGACGCGAGCGAGCGAGGACGTCGAGCCGGGCTCGTCGACGCGCGACCCGGACTCCGCCTTGGCCTTCACCGCGTCGCGCGAGGCGCGCCCGCTCGGAGGCCGCGCGGGGAAGCGAGGCGCGCCGGAGGAGAAGCCGCGCTCCCTCTTCGGGCCGAACATGGCGGACAGACCGCGGGGGACGGGACCCGTGCGCCGACGCCGTCCGGGGCGCCCGGGGGCGCGCGCGCGAATGTGTCGGACTGCACGACATCTGGCGGGGGGACGTACGCCAGGCGACGCGAGCCACGGACGGCGAAAATCGTCCCGGGCCGGACCATCGATCGATTTTCCGTGTCGAAAACGGGTCGCTTCGTACTTTGATAGGTGTCCCTCGTTTCAACGACCCTCCTTTCAAAAACCAGCATCTCGGCGCTGGGCTCCGCGTGCACCTTCCCCCCGACGGTTTTAGCGGGCCGGTCCGCGCCCCGACGCTCCATCAGAAGCGCCCGCCCGCGTCCCCTCGCCCGCGGTCACGTCCCTCGCGATGGGAAAGGAGGCGACCCTCTCGAGCCGGGATCGCGGCTTGGCCCTCCAGAGGGCGATCACCGCGGAGATCGAGGCTCTGGACGTCCCCGTCGAGGTTCCCGGGGGCACGCCGGTGTCGCGGGTGTCGGACGCCGCCGCCGCCGTCGAGCACGCGGCGACGAAGGTGCAGATGCTCTTCTCCGGCGGCGACGACGTCCCCGCGGACGCGGCAGATTCCGCGCTCGGGGAGTTCCACGACGCGTACGCGGCGTTCGTCGCGCACGCCGTCTCGAGCCTCGGCACGCGGGGCGCGACGTTCGATGCGGGCGTGAAGGAAGCCGCCCGGGAGGTGGCGAGCGCGTGCGCGGCATTCGCGGGCACCGCCACGCTCCCGACCGCGTCGGCGAACGACAAGCGCGCGGCGCTGAGCGGGGTGTGGGAGAAGTGCAGGGCGATCAAGACGCTCCCGAAGGACGGCCGCGCCGCCGTCTCCAAGGCGTTCATGCGCTGCGCGACCTTCGTCAAGGACACCGCGACGGAGCTCGCGGAGATCGGCGCGGGGGCGAACGACGACGACGACGACGACGATTCCGCGCGCGACGACGAAGAAGGTCTCGATCCCCGCCGCCGCCCGGACCCGGACGACGTGGACATGTTCTTCGACGACGCTAATTTCGACGCGGGCGAGATGCGTGTCGCCAAGCAGTGCGCCGCGTTCGCCGCCGCGGCGTTCCAGCTCATGCGCGACCTCGTCGCGCCCGTCGTTCGCGGCGCCGCGAGCGAGGTGGGCGCCCTGGAGCGGGCTCTGCGCCTGTGCGTCGCGTTCCAGCGCGACGTCGAGAACGTCGGCGCGGGCGCGTACCCGCCGCAGGACGCCGAGGATCTCGCGAGGTGCGTGAAGGGCGCGATGGAGCGCGCGGGGGGTATGTGCGCGGCGATCGCGGAGGCGGGCGGGGTGGAGGGCGCGGAGGCGGCGGGGGCGAAGTTCGCCGCCGCGGGGGACGCGACGTTGGAGACGCTGGACGAGGCGGCGCGAACAGGAGGAGACGAGAGCGCCGGCGACGCGGAATGAACGGATCGCCGTTTTTTAGTGACGAGACAACGAACGCCTAAGAGTCACGGAGGAGTGTGAGATGGACTCTGATGACGTCTCTTTTCCGGTCGCCGCGCCGTCGCAATGCAGGGTTCAGGGGGGTCCTTTTTCCTCCGTCCGGGCTCGTCGCTCGTTCCCGTCTGTCGAAACTTCGAAACTTCGAAACTTCGAAACTTGGTCACGCCGCGGCGCGCGCGCGCTGGGGTCTCGGGGTCTTGCCCTTTTTGGTTTCGGCGCGTTCGCGCTCCGCGCGCGCCACGTGCACGATGAGGTCGATGACCCTGGCGGCGTACCCCCACTCGTTGTCGTACCACGCGATGAGCTTGACGAGGTTCGGCCCGGTGGCGACGGAGGCTTCGGCGTCGAACACGCACGACCTCGCGTCGCCGACGACATCGCTCGACGCTTTCGGCTCCTCCTCGTACCCGACGATGCCCTCCATCGCCCCCTCCGCGGCGTGCTTGACCGCGGCCTTGACCGCGTCGAGGCTCGCCGGGCGCTCGAGCGCGACGGTCAGGTCGACGACGGAGACGTCCGCGACGGGGACGCGGAGCGCGAGGCCGGCGAGCTTCCCGTCGAGGCGCGGCAACACCTTCCCGACGGCGCGCGTCGCCCCCGAGGTGGTCGGGACGATGTTCGCGAGGCCGCTCCGGCCGCGCCGCCAGTCCTTCGCGCAGTGCGCGTCCACGACGGGCTGGGAGACGGTCAGCGCGTGGACGGTGGTCATGACCGCGGCTTCGATCCCGAAGGCGTCGTCCACGATCTTCGCGAGGGGGGCTAAGCAGTTGGTCGTGCAACTCGCGGCGGAGAAGACCTCCGGCGCCGCGTCGGCGGCGTACCGGTGCTCGTTCACGCCGACGACGTACTGCGCGACGGCGTCGTCCTTCGGGGGCGCGGTGAGGAGCACTTTGCGCGGCGGGGCGGTTCCCTCGCCCGCCGGGCCCAGGAGGTGCGCGCCCGCGGACTCGGCGGTGAGAAACTTTCCCGTGGCGTCCACGACGAGAAACACGCCGCTCTCGGACCACGGCACTTTTTTCGGGTCGGGCTCGCTCGTGACGCGCACGGGTCGTCCGCGCACGAGCACGACGCCGCCGCCGCCTCGGCCGTCGCCCTCCTCCTCCTCCTCGCGCACCTCCACGTCGCCCTCGAAGGCGCCGTGGACGCTGTCGTGCCGCAGGAGGTACGCCGCGTATCGCGCCGTGAGCGCGGGGTCGTTTATGTGCGTGACGTTTATCTGCTCCGAACGCCGCGCAGCGAGCCGAAGCACGAGCCTCCCGATGCGCCCGAAACCGTTGATGCCCACCGCGACGGGGGCGGAGGGGAAGCCGCTCATCGTCCTCGCCGATCGAGGGAGGGCGGGGTGGACGCGAGCGCGCGAGAGTGGCGCGCGCGGTCGTCGTCCGAGCCAAGCCACCCGTCGACCCCCCCGAGGAAAATACGAAGCTTCGTACTCCACGAGGAGTTTCATCATGGGAACCGACCGCTCATTCAAAAAAGTCTCAGAGAAAAAAATCACTACTCGGCGACGAGCTGCGCCCTCTCCTCCCACGCGCCCGTCTGCACGTTCGCCGCCCACACGCGCACGCGCCCGTCCCCCGCGCTCGTCGCGAGCGCGTTCCCGACGACGTTCCAGTCCAGGCCGTGCACCTCCGCCGGGTGCGCGAGCGTCGCCGCGCACCGCGCCCGCAGCTCCCCCGCCTCCGCGTCCCGCGCCCCCCCGCGCCGAAAAGCGCCGCCGCCACCGTCGGAAAACGTCGCGCCCGAAGCCGCCGCCTTCTCCGCCGCCGCCTTCTCCGCGGGACCCTCCTCATCGTAGTACGCCGCCCCGCGCGCCTCCCTTCCCCCGGGGAACGCCTCCACGCGGAACACGCCCACCTCCGCGCCGACGGCGGCGGCGATGGTCTCCGTCCCGCCGCCGAACGCGTCGGTGTCCGGCGCCCACGCCAGCGCCGTCGCCGGCGCGCGCGGTTCGCCGGAAAACAATCGAGCGGCGACCCGCCACCGCGCGTTCGCCTCGTCGCGAGCCAGCACGCGCGCGTCGCTCCGCCCCGTCGCGGGCCAGTGCATCCCCACCGCGAGCATCGCGGGTTTGGGGGTAGTGAGGGCGCCGTCGCGGGCCCCGGCCCCGGCGCTGGTGCCGCTCGACTCGCCGGCGGCGACGCGCCACGCGAGGGCGGTGCACGCACCGCCCGGGGCGAGCGCCTCCGCCTCGTTCTCGAGCTCCCAATCCGCGAGCGCGTCGGCGTCCCTCGGGGCGTAGAATCGCACGACGCCGTCGTCGCCCGCCGCGGCGAGCGAGGGCGCGCGGGTGCCGTTCGGGCCCGGGGCGGCGTCGGGGGGCGCGAAGGCGAGGTGGCGCGCGGCGCTCGACGCGTCGCGACGCGCCGCGCCGAGGTCGGCGCAGAGATCCCACGGCGCGGCGCCCGCGAGCGCGGCGCGGGAGGCGGCGAGGGCCGCCTTCGGATCGGCGGAGCGCGGGGGCTCGCGCCACACGCGCACGGCGCCCGAGCCGTCGCTCGAGGCGAGGCACTGGCCGTGCTCGGCGTCGGCGAAGGCGACGGCGAGGCAGGGCGCGTCGTGCGCAGCCCACGCCGAGGTCTGGCGCCACACCCCGGGGGAGCCGTCGGGCGCGTCCGCCGCGCGATCCCACACGTGGATCGCGCCGGAGGACGTGCACGTGGCCATGCGCGTGCCGGAGGTGTCGTAAGCCGTCGCGGTGATCTCGCCGCGGGTCTCCAACGCCGTGCCGTGCACGCTCTGGGGAGGAGGAGGAGGGGAGAAGAGGGGGGGGGG
>MDSW01182039.1_pt1 | contig 27912 bp, 30 predicted proteins | sample 811171 | NCBI WGS metagenome assembly MDSW01 (sample SAMN05326641, study PRJNA326480) | marine metagenome | isolation source: seawater | place: Atlantic Ocean: North West | collected 2012 | reverse complement strand
CAGGCTTGGAAATTATTAGTTTTGGGGCGACTGATGGGTCTCGAACCCACGGCCTCCGGTACCACAAACCAGCGCTCTAACCAACTGAGCTACAGTCGCCATAATTATTTTTACTTTTAATGTTACTTATAATAATATGAATATATTGCATTAAAAGGAGCTAGTAAATGAAAAAAATAGAAGCAATAATTAAACCTTTTAAATTGGATGAAGTGAAAGAAGCATTAAGCGAGATAGATATTAATGGTATGACAGTTACTGAGGTAAAAGGCTACGGAAGACAAAAAGGTCATACTGAACTTTATAGAGGAGCTGAGTATAATATTGATTTTTTACCTAAAATTAAAATAGAAATAGTAGTAAGTGACAAAAATCTTAAAGCAGTCACTGATATTATTTTAAAGACAGCTAATACTGGCAAAATAGGTGATGGTAAAATTTTTGTTTATAATGTGGAAAAAGCAATTAGAATTAGAACAAATGATGAAAATGAAAAAGCTATTTGAACTAAGCTAATTATTTGAATTATAGATATTGACAGATTTCAAAAACTAAATATTATACTATAAACGTTCAATCTATATTTAATAGATCGGAAGTAAGCTTATGCTGAAGGAACGCGGTATCTTCGCTCATCTTAAGATAAAAAATAGTCTATACCGTATTAATCAAGTAAGCATTTTTTAATAGATTATAGGAGTTTATATGACAGAAAATATTTTTAAAATGATTAAAGAAAATGAAGTTAAATTTGTAGACTTTAGGTTTACTGATCCAAAAGGGAAATGGCAACATACTGCTCAAACAGTAGAAAGTGTTGATGAAGATTTGCTTAATAATGGTATTATGTTTGATGGGTCATCAATTTCAGGTTGGAAATCAATAAATGAATCAGATATGACTTTGAAACCAGATCTAAGTACAGCGGTTATGGATCCTTTCACCGCTCAACCGCAATTAATATTATTTTGCAATGTGATAGAGCCCTCTACGGGTGAAATGTATTCAAGGTGTCCACGTTCTACTGCGGTTAGAGCTACTAACTATCTAAGTAACACAGGAATAGCAGATACAGCTTTTTTTGGTCCAGAGGCAGAATTTTTTGTTTTTGATGACGTAAAGTGGAATGTCTCTATGAATGATACCTTCTATCAAGTTGACTCAGACGAAGGACCGTATAATTCAGGAAATAGTTTTGATGGTGGTAATATTGGACATAGGCCTGCAGTAAAAGGTGGTTATTTTCCAGTTCCACCTGTTGACTCTATGACAGATATGAGGGCAGAGATGGTCGGGACTATGACAGAAATGGGTCTTACAATGGAGAAACATCATCATGAGGTAGCACCATCTCAAAATGAATTAGGTAATAAATATGATAAATTATTATCATGTGCTGATGGAATGCAAAAATATAAATATGTTGTACATATGGTAGCGCATTCTTATGGTAAAACTGCTACTTTTATGCCAAAGCCTATTATTAATGATAACGGATCAGGAATGCATTGTCACCAATCCCTATGGAAAGGGAATACCCCATTATTTGCTGGAAATGAATATAGTGGTCTTTCAGAAACTGCTCTTCACTACATAGGCGGAATTATTAAGCATGCAAAAGCTATAAATGCCTTCACTAACTCTACAACTAATAGTTATAAAAGATTAGTGCCAGGATTTGAAGCTCCCACAATTTTAGCCTATTCAGCTAGAAATAGATCAGCCTCTATTAGAATTCCTTTTGCAGAAGGAGAAAAAGCAAAAAGAATAGAAGTAAGGTTTCCAGACGCAGCATCAAATCCTTATTTAGCTTTTTCTGCTATGCTTATGGCTGGGTTAGATGGAATAAAGAATAAAATACACCCTGGAGAAGCTATTGATTTTGATCTTTATGAGGCATCAGAAAGCCAACTTAAGAATTTAAATACGGTGGCCACTTCTTTAGAGAACTCTTTGGATTCTTTAGAAAAGGATACATCCTTTTTAACAGAGGGTGGAGTTTTTACAGAAGATCAAATTAATGGTTATGTAGAACTAAAAAGAGAGGAAGTAAGTAGATTAAACAATACTACTCATCCTGTTGAATTTGACATGTATTATAGTGTTTAATAAGTTCATTGTGGCAATGGTCTTGGATTGCCTTCCAAGTCTATTGCTACATAAACAAACGTACCACTAGTAACATCTTTAGGAATATTATTGTTTAAACTTTGAGCAGTAACTCTTAACTTAACAGAAATAGATGTTCGTCCCCTCTTTGAAATACTTCCATAACAAGTTACTGTATCTCCAACCTTTACAGGTAAAAGAAATTTCATGCTATCAATAGCTACAGTTGCTACTCTCCCACTAGCCTCACTTTTAGCTAATATTCCTCCTGCTACATCCATTTGACTTAAAAGCCAACCACCAAAAATGTCCCCATTTGGATTTGTATCCGAAGGCATTGCTACTGTTTTAGTTAAAATCTTTTCAGACATTATTATTTATTCAAAAATATATGTTTATAATATATATATATAATAAAGATAAAAAAATGAAAAATATAAAATATGATTTAGGGCTAATAAGTGGAAATGTTTTTATAAAAGATAAATTTATAAGAACATCAATAGGAATTAAAAAAGGCAAAATCGTTCATATAGGCAAAATCAACCCTTATGATTGTAAAGAAATTTTAAAGTTAAAAAATAAACTTATCCTTCCAGGTTTTATAGATACTCAAGTGCATTTTAGAGAGCCAGGACTTACACATAAAGAAGACTTGGAGCATGGAACAAGATCGGCTTTACTAGGAGGAATCACTACTATATTTGAAATGCCTAATACATCTCCTGCTACAATTAATAAAAAAGAATTAAATAGAAAAATTGCTATAGCAAAAAATAAAAGTTGGACAAACTATTCATTTTTTATTGGTGCCTGTAAAAAGAATATAAAAGACTTAGCTAAATTAGAGAAAATAAAAGGATGTGCAGGAATCAAGATATTTATGGGCTCTTCTACTGGAACACTTTTAGTTTCGGAAGAAAAGGACTTGGAATTAGCATTAAAACTATGTAAAAGAAGAGTGGCTATTCACTCTGAAGATGAGGAAAGATTATCTTTTCGTTATAAAAATATAAACCCCAAGAATGGTGTAAAAGAACATTTAAGATGGAGAGACTCTAAATCAGCTCTATTATCCACATTAAAAGTTATAAAGTATGCAAAAAAATATAAAACGAAAGCTCATATTTTACATGTATCAACGCATCAAGAAATGAAAATTCTTAAAGATAAAATTAAATCCATGACAGTAGAAGTTACTCCTCAACACCTAACATTAGCTGCACCAAACTGCTATGATAAGTTGGGAAGTTTTGCCCAGATGAACCCTCCAATACGTAATAAAAAACATCAAATTGGCTTATGGCATGGAATTAAAGATGGTACAGTAGATGTTATAGGATCAGATCATGCTCCTCATACCATCTCCGAAAAAAAAAGATCTTGGCCCAATTCACCATCCGGTATGCCTGGAGTTCAAACAACACTACCAATAATGTTAAATCATGTTAATAAAAAAAAACTATCTATAAAAAAGTTAATTAAATTAATGTCAGAAAACCCTTGTAAAATATATAAGATTAAGAATAAAGGGTATATTAAAAAAGGATTTGATGCAGACTTTACTGTAATAGATATGAATAAAAAAATTAAACTAGAAAATAAAAATATGGCTAGCAAAAGTGGATGGACTCCTTTTTCTGGAATGACAATTAAAGGATTTCCTATTGCTACTATTGTTAATGGTGAAATAAAAATGTATGAGAATAAAATAATTGGAAAACCTAATGGCAAGGTAGTAGATTTTGAATAAGTTATTAATAATTTTATTTGTTTTATATAAAAATATTTTATTTTCACAATATTTCGAAGTACCTGAGAACTATATAGAAGCACCTTTAATTTTTTCTCACGAAACAGTCTTAAAAGGAATTAGTTCTATTATTCCTGTAGGAGGTATATTTTCTAAATACTCAACAATTGAACTAAGTTATGTTAAAAGTAATATAGCTGATGCAAGTATATGGTTACAAGACAAAATATATGATGAATTAGGTAATATAGCAGAAACAGAAAGAATATTAAGAAGCAAAGATAGTCCTTTATCAGATCCGATTTTTGACCAATTTAAACATTTACCTATGTTTATAGATGATACTATTCAACAATTAGCTTCTAATCCTTTGGTATTTTGTAATGAAGTGAATAAATTATATAACAAACAAGGAGTTTTTTTTGAATTAAATTGTACTATACCTTTTGGATTTTTTAACAAATATTTAATTTTAAGACTACAAATTAAGGATAGCCTGTGGTATTTTACCAAATTAACTAGTTTAAGTTATTTTAGATTAAAAGAGATGACTTATATTGCTGAAAGCTTTAAAATAAATGAAAAACCTTAAAAAAATATCAAATAATATAAATAGTTTTTCAAACTTTAATCATGAAGATCCTTTTCTTATAGAGGAACAATACTCAGAAGAAGAAAAGCTAGTAAGAGATACTGCCAAACAGTTCGCAAAAAATAAACTATTTCCTACTATACTTGAAGCAAATAGAAATGAAACCTTTAATAAAGACCTTATTAAAGAATTTGGTAATCTAGGATTGTTAGGCCCGCAGATTAAAGGATATGGATGCGCTGGAGTATCCTCAGTTGCATATGGTTTGATAGCTAAAGAAATAGAAAGAGTTGATTCTGCCTATAGATCATGCCTAAGCGTACAATCTAGCCTGGTTATGCAACCAATTTTTGACTTTGGGAGTGAAGAACAAAAGAAAAGATGGCTTCCAGAATTAGCAAATGGAAATATAATTGGATGCTTTGGGTTAACTGAACCTGATCATGGATCGGATCCTGCCTCGATGAATACTAAAGCTAAAAAGGTTAAAGGTGGATACCTTCTAAAAGGAGCAAAAAATTGGATATCAAATAGTCCAATAGCTGATTTACTTTTAATATGGGGAAAAGACGAAAATAATATTATTAAAGGTTTTATTATAGAGAGAAATATTACAAAAAAAGGGCTAGATACTCCAAAAATTGAAGGAAAGTTTGCATTGAGAGCCTCACCTACAGGAATGATACTTATGGATGATGTGTTTGTACCTGAAGAAAATGTTCTAGAAAATGCAAATGGTTTAAGAGCTCCTATGTCTTGCTTAAGTTCAGCTAGATATGGAATATCTTGGGGTGTATTAGGAGCAGCTGAGTTTTGTTGGTTTGCAGCTAGAGATTATGTATTACAAAGAAAACAATTTGGAAAACCATTAGCATCTAATCAATTAGTTCAAAAAAAACTAGCAGATATGCAATCAGAAATTGCTATTGCCCATCAGGCTACTTTAAGAGTAGGAAGGTTAAAAGATAATAACAAATCTGAAAATGAAATGATATCTATACTAAAGATGAATAATGTAGGTAAAGCATTAAATATTGCAAGAATGTCTAGAGATATGCATGGAGGTAATGGAATATCTGATGAATATCATATAATTAGACATGTAATGAATTTAGAAGCTGTTAATACTTATGAGGGAACTAGTGACATACATGCTTTAATTTTAGGAAGAAGCCAAACAGGCATTCAAGCATTTAAATAAAACTCGTTTAAAAAATAATTTATTTTTTCTTAGCTTATTAAGATAATTTCTTAATTATTGCAGAATAATCTAAATTACCCTGATTATTTTTGCAAAATTTTTTGTACAAAAAAAAAGCTTTCTTGCCAACTTCAGTATTTACATTTGCAGCCTTTGCCATATTTTGCGAAATTTTTAAGTCTTTAAGTATAAGTTTAGCTGCATAACCTGGCTTAAATCCATTATTAGCCGCTGAACTTTTCACTATTCCTTTAATTGGTAAATGATTCATCATTGCCCAGGAAGACCCTGTAGACTTTGAACAAATATCAAAAAATTTTTCAGGCCTTATTCCTAATTTTTTTGACAATAAGAATGCTTCACATATACCTATCATGTTAATTCCTAACATCATGTTATTGCATGCTTTTACTATCTGTCCTGATCCAGTTTTGCCAGCATAAATAATATTTTTCCCCATGCATGATAATATTTTTTTTGCTTTCCTAAAGACTTTTATTTCTCCTCCCACCATTATAGTTAAAGAAGCACTTTTAGCACCTGTTACTCCTCCAGATACAGGAGCATCTAAAAATTTTACACCGCGCTTACTTAAAATATTTGATGCTTTAAGAGTAGATGCATAGTCTGATGATGAACAATCTATAAAAATTGAGTTTTTTTTAATCTTACTAGCAAGGCCTTGCCCTCCTAATAATAATTTCATTAGAGCATTCCCATCAGGAAGCATGCTTATAAAAACATTGTTTTCTGGGGCTAAATCTATAGGCTTAGATGCTATTTTTACATTCTTATTTGCGAATGCTCTATAAAGTTTACTATTAATATCAAATATCGATAAAGGGTATTTTTTTTTTATTAGGTTTAACGCCATATGACTACCCATGTTACCTAGTCCAATAAAGTAAATATTATTCATCTTTAAAAAGCTCTCTTTCACCTAAGTTTTTAAAATGCTCTTCTATTGCATCATTACTTAATTCATAAACATTTTTTGGATTCCACTTAGGTTTCCTATCTTTATCTACTAAATTAGCTCTTACTCCTTCATAAAAATCATGTCTCTGCATCATAGCTTGGCAAATTCTAAATTCCATACTTAAACATTTTTTTAAACTAAGCTCCTTTGCTAAATTTAATTGCCTAGTAGTTACACCCATACTGGTAGGAGATTTTTTATTTAAAATATTCAATTGTTTAACACACCATTCAGATTGATCTTTTTCCAAAGAACTGAAAATTTCATGTATATTACCCTTATTATAATGTCTATTAATTAGTTCTAATTCTTTTACTAAGTTAGAATTAAGTTTTTCATTTAAACTTATTTCATCTAAAATTAAATCTACTTCTTCATGACTATAATTTTTTAATTTTAATAATTTATTTACAAACTCTTCTACTAATGAATTATTTAATAAATGTGTTCCTATATTAGCAAACATTGAGTCTTTTCCATCTATAGTTTTTCCTGTCAATGCCAAATAAACACCCAATGATCCCTTCATTCTCGATAAAAAATAACTTCCTCCAACATCAGGAAATAAGCCTATTGCAGTTTCAGGCATTGCCGCTATAGTTTTTTCACTTAGTATTCTATGACTTCCATGTACAGATAAACCTAGTCCTCCTCCCATAGAAATACCATTAAGTAAAGAAATCCAAGGTTTACCAAATTTACTTATTTCATAATTTAATAAATATTCTTCTCTAAAAAAATCATATGACAAATTACTTTCTGATATATTTCTTTTATGATAAACACTAACTATATCTCCCCCAGCACAAAAAGATTTATCTCCACTACCTCTTAGAAGAACTCCACTTATACTATCATCATTCTTCCAGTTTAATATTTCTGAAGAAATAATTCTAACCATATTTAGATTTAGTGCATTTAAAACTTTTTCCCTATTAAGTTGCAAAACCATAGTAGAGTTAATTTTTTTTACGATTAATTCATCCATTTTAATGCCTATAAGAATTTTCTAGAAATTATTAACTTCATAATTTCATTAGTACCCTCTAATATCTTATGTACTCTACAGTCCCTAACCATTTTTTCTATACCATAATCTGATAAATATCCATACCCTCCATGAATTTGCAATGCTTCATCACATATTCTATAACATAAATCTGTTGCAAATTTTTTTGCCATAGCAGATTTTACGGTTGTATCGTTTTGTTTTTTATCTAATGCATTAGCAGCTTGATGAACCATTAACCTTGCTGCATTATAATCAGTAATCATATCAGAAATTTTAAATTGTATATTTTGAAAATCTTTTAAAAACTTTCCAAACTGCTTTCGTTCATTTACATAACTTAAACATTTATCTATACAATATCTAGCCGCTCCCAATGAACAAGAAGCAATATTTATTCTACCTCCGTCTAAACCCTGCATAGCAATTTTAAAACCCTCTCCTGGCTTACCTATGATATTTTCTGCAGGCACTTTACAGTTGTCAAAAGATACTACTCTAGTAGGTTGATTTTTCCATCCCATTTTTTCTTCATTTTTTCCAAAAGAAATCCCCCCTATATTTTTTTCAATTATTACACAGGATGTCTCATTTTTGTTTTCTAAATCTGTTTTCATCATTACAAAATATAAGTCAGAGTCACCTGCACCTGAAATAAATGCCTTAGATCCAGAAACAATCAGAGAACTATTACTTTTATCATTGTATCCTTTTGTCCTCATTGCATTTGAGTCAGATCCTGAGCCAGGTTCTGTTAAACAGTAAGAGCAAATGTTATCCATCTTTGTAATAGTTTTTAGATACTTTTCTTTAAGTTCTTTATTTCCATACTGATCAAGCATCCAAGCAGTCATATTATGTATTGAAAGAAATGCAGAAGTAGAAGGACAAGCATAAGCCAATTCTTCAAAAATAAGAGCTGCGTCTAATCTAGACAGCCCTGCCCCTCCGTAATCTTCAGATACGTATATGCCAGCAAATCCATACTCAGCTGATTTTTTTAGTACTTCTTTGGGAAATATGCCTTTTTTATCCCATTCTATTGCCTTATCTATAATAAACTCGTTTGCAAACTGTTTAGCTGAGTTTACAAATGCTCTTTGATCATTATTAAGTTCTAGATTTGAATTTAAATTCACTTTAGCCTATATTAAATAAAAAATAATATAACTCATGAATAGCTTTTTATCAAATTTTCCTTTAACTAGACCTCGTAGACTAAGAAAAGCAGAATGGATTAGAAAACTTGTTCAAGAAAATAAGGTATCCTTAGACGATTTAATATTACCAATTTTCTTAACCTATGACACAAAATCTAGCCTAGTTAATGAAATGCCTAATATCTATAGGTATAGTGTAAATGATGCAGTAGATATAGCTAATAAAGCATATGAAGTTGGTATTAAAGCTATAGCTTTATTTCCAGAAGTTCCCCATGAAAAGAAAGACGCTCTTGGAACTGAGGCTCTTAATGAGGAAAACATAATATGTAGGACTGTTAGAGAAATAAAAAAAAATGTTAATGGGATAGGAGTTATATGTGATGTTGCTCTGGACCCATATACTTTGTCAGGACATGATGGAATACTATCTGATAATAATATTATAGATAATGATAAAACCGTTGATGTTTTATGTAAACAGGCATTAATAAACGCAAATGCTGGCTGTGATATAATAGCACCCTCAGACATGATGGACGGTAGAGTAATTAAAATAAGAGAAAAATTAGATAATGCTAAATATATAGATACTTTGATCATGTCATATGCAGCAAAGTATGCCTCATCTTTCTACGACCCATTTAGAAAGGCAATTTCAGCTGCAAGTAATCTAGGAACTTACAAAAAAAAATCATATCAAATGGATTACAGTAATAGCAATGAGGCTCTTAAAGAAGTTGCTTTGGATATCAAAGAAGGCACTGATATTATTCTAATCAAACCAGGTTTGCCTTTTTTAGATATACTTAGTAATGTAAAAACTACTTTTAAAATCCCTACTTTTAGCTTTCAAGTGTCAGGTGAGTACGCAATGATAATTATGGGAATTAATAATGGCATATTTAATAAACAAGAAATTATAATGGAAACTTTATCATGTTTTAAGAGAGCGGGGGCTGATGCTATTTTAACTTATTTTGCATTGGATGCAGCAGAAATAATCAAAAATGGCTAGCTATTAAATAATTTGTCCTCTTTCTATTCTTATAATTTCTGCATTTATTTTTTTTGAGAAACTTTCATCAGACTCAGTAATCATTGTTACCATATTTAATTCATTAAGTTCACTAATCAATTCAACTAATCTTTCTGCAAGGGCTGGAGCAACACCTTCAAAAGGTTCATCTAATAACAAAAGATTTTTTCCAACTATCATAGCCCTAGCAAGCGAAACTAGTTTTTGTTGTCCTCCAGAAAGTTGGAATGCATCCCTAAATAAAAATTCTTTAATTTCAGGAATAAAAGCTAATATTTTTTCTAATTCATAGTTTATATCATTTTTTTTTAAGGACAAGGTCCATAACGGTATTAAAATATTATCCTTCACACTAAGGTCCGTTATTAGTCTTCTATCTTCAGGCATATAACCTATACCTATTTTTGACATTTCAAAAGTTTTTATATCTGTTAAAACTGTATCTTTAAACTTTATATTACCACTGTCATTAGGTAGTATACTCATTATAGCTCTTATTAAAGTTGTTTTACCCGCTCCATTTCTTCCAATAATACTTGAAAATTTACTTACTTTAAAAGTGACTGACTTAAGTATATTAATATTACCAATAGAAACATCAAGGTTGTCTATACTAAGCATGACTGCTACCTACAATATACTTAACTACATCTTTCTGTTTTAGTATTTCTTCTGGCCTACCATCACCTAAAATTTGACCATTATAAAATGCAACAACCCTATTTGCAAATTTTTCTACTATTTCCATATCATGTTCAATAAATATTACTGCAATGTTTAGTTTTTTAATTGCTTTAATTATAGTTTCCATTACTACTATTTTTTCATTAGTACTTATTCCAGAAGTAGGTTCATCCAATAAAATTATCTCAGGTTTTCCAATTATAGCAATTATAATATCTAAAACTTTTCTAGCACCTTGAGGAAGTTCCTTAACTAATTTATCTTTAAAACTTTCCAAAGAAAACTTTTTAAGTAGATTAATTGCTTTTATAAAGTTTTTTTCTGTATAGGCATCTTCTAAAAAAGAATTTTGATTATTATTTGAAACTAAATCTGTGATAATTAGATTTTCTAAAACACCAAGATTTTCAAAAACTTGAGGTATTTGAAATGACCTGTGAATACCAATATTTTTAATTTCTTGGACATTAAGGTTAGTTATTTCTTTACCATTAAAAAAAATTTGCCCACTATCTGCTTTGGTATATCCAGTTATCATATTACAAAATGTTGTTTTTCCAGCACCATTAGATCCTATAACTCCAATAACTTCATTCTTTGCCATAGAAAAGTCAATATCCTTTGCTGCAGATACAGAACCAAATTTTTTACAAAGTCTTTTTACGTCTAATAGCATCTAATTCCTTCTTTTTTTAAAAATAGAGCCTATACCTTCTGGTAAATATATTATTCCTATTATCAATATAATACCTATAATCATTTGCCATGTATTAGGAAAATAAAATAGTGCGTAAGATCTTATAAACTCAAAAAATAATGCCCCAAATAATGGTGCAAACACATTTAAACTTCCAGATAATATCGCAACAAAAACAAACTCTCCTGATTTAGTCCAATAAGCAGTATCCTCTGGTGTAATATGCCCAACAAGTAATACCATAAGACCTCCTCCAAGTGCAGCAAGAGTACCTGAAAATATATATGCTTTATGTATATGTCTATTTACTGCTATCCCCAAATAAGCAGACCTTATTTCATTTTCTTTTATTGCATCAAGCATTTTTCCAGAAGAAGATTTTAAATATTTCATAACAAAAGACATCATTATACCGCTTAATATTATTATGAAAGAGTAGGAATATATATTTAATCTTTTTTCTCCTTCAATAATCTGACCAAAGTAATAAACTTCTTTTATTCCAAATCCATCAGTAGAACCAAGTGAAATACTTTTGACTATAATTCCAAAGAGTATCATAGATAAAGCCAAGTTTAACATTGCAAAAAAAATACCTCTAAACCTTCTTACAAAAAAACCTAATGCAAAAGAAATTAAAAAGCCGACTGTTATTGATATTAATATTAAAAATAATGCTTCTTTGATATTTAAAAAATTATAGCTCATTGCGACTGCGTATCCTCCTAAACAGTAATACATACCATGTCCAAAAGATACTAACCCTAATCTCATTAATAAAAGCAGTCCCAATATTACTAAACCGTTACAAAATGATAAGCAAACAGTATTTAATGCATAATCTGGTAGTAAAAACCAACTAACTACAAAAAAAAATATAAAAAGCAATAATAATAGATTTTCGTTATACTTTAAGTTCATATTATATCTTTCTAATCTCTTTTTTGCCGAATATTCCTTCTGGCTTAAATGATAAAATGACAGCCATTACAAAAAAAACAATAAATAGCTCAAATTGAGGAGCATAAAAAATTGCTATTGTTCTGGCAAACCCAATTAATAAAGCTCCAATCGCTGCTCCAGAAACACTCCCCAAACCTCCTGTTACAACAACCGCAAAAGTCAAAACTATTACTTCTACTCCTATTCCAGGTACAACTGATATCATAGGTGCAGATATTGCTCCTCCTAAACACCCAAGCAAACAACCAATTGTAAATGTATAAATGAAGAATTTATTTACATTTATTCCTAGTGCTAAAGATATTTCTCTATCACTTATTACTGTTAAAAGTAACTTGCCTATTTTGGTATATTTCATAATAAAATAAAATAGATACCAAATTAAGATTGCTATTATAATGATGGCTAGATCATATATAACATATGGCAACCCAAATATATTAATATTTCCTAGTAGCATTCTAGGCTGATAAGGAAGATAAGAGCTTGTGCCAAATATAAGCTTCATAGCGTCTTCAAAAATAAGAAAAAGCCCATAGGTCACCAGAACTATAACTATCTCATCTCTGAAATAAATTTTCTTTAAAAAAAATTTTTCTATAAATAAGCTTAAAATTATACCTACTGTTAAGGAAGCAATTGGTATAATTAGAAATGTAAAAATCTCTAAATCAGGAAATTTATTAATAAACCACCCTATAAGCCACGCTGTAGAATATGCTCCAAAAGCATATAAACTTCCGTGTGCGACATTTAATACTTTCATTACTCCGTAGATTAGAGTCAAACCTGAAGCAACAAGAAAAAGCCAGGAACCATATACTAGACTGTCTAATATAATAAAAGGTATAGAATTTATCATTTGAATTAAAGGTAATGAATTTTTTAAATTAATGCACTAAAATAATTAATTATGAATAATGAAATTGACGACTTTTACTCAATAGCTCCAATGATGGGAAAAACTGATAGTTTTTTTTGTCACTTAATGAGTTTTATTAATCAGAATACTAAAATTTATACTGAAATGATGCATGTTGAAACAATCATTAGAACCAATATTTTAGAGAAATATAAAATATTAAAAAATTTATCAAATATAGTTATCCAAATTGCAGGAAATTCTCCAGAAAGTTTTGCAAGAGCAGCAAAAAAAGCTTCAATGCATGGGTTTAATGAAATAAATATAAATTGTGGTTGCCCTAGTAAGAATGTAATTGCTGGAGACTTTGGCTTATCTTTACTTAAAAAACCACAATTGGTTAGAGAATGCATTGAATCTATTAAAAATGAAGTTGAAAGTACTGTAAGTGTTAAAACTAGGATTGGTATAAACTATAATAACTGTGAAAACTTGTTAGATGACTTTGTTAATGAAATAAATCTTAGCGGTGTTAACAAATTTATAATACATGCTAGGAATGGTATTCTAAATAACATGAATACAAAAAAAAACTTAACTATACCTCCATTAAAATATGAAAGGGTATTTGATTTAAAAAAAAAATTTACTAATAATCATATTATTATAAATGGAGGATTTATTAAGACTGAAGAAATTATTAAATATATTAAAAAAATTGACGGGATTATGATAGGAAGAGAGGCTTATAGAAACCCTTGGATCTTTCATAAAAAAAGATTACTTAACATTAAAGAAAAAATCAAAATAATAGAAAAATATATTTTAAGCTTAAAATATTATTTTAATAAGAATACTTTTAATAAAAATTCACTAATACACATTCAAAAATTACTAAACGGTCATACTGGAGCAAAGTCATGGCGACAGAAAGTGGGCTTGGTTCATCACAATAAAGATTTACAGCTTCTATTAAATTATATAAAGTATTACTATTAGGAAGAAAGTTTTGAAAAAAAAATATTTTATAATAAAAGTATTCTACTTATTTTTTATATTTCTATCATTTTTGCTTACCAACTCCTGTGCTTATTTTAAAATAAAAGAATTAGAAAAAATTAATTATAAACAAAATAATTTGTTTGATCTAGTAGGGCTAGAATATAAAAAATTTGCTAACTTTGAACTTTATGATATGCATGATGAAATTGATGCTAATTATTTTGCTTTTAAGGCCTTAATGGCAGTAAAAGAAAAACAAATATTTATAGAGAAACCTGAAGATTGGAATATTGATGATAAATTTATTGAAGAAGCATTAGCTGAATACAAAAATATAAATGAAATTCTTAATACTGATTTAATTTATAAGTATCCTCAGCTTACGGCTCAAATTATTGTTGGCTTTGACTGTTGGTTAGAGCAGTTGGAAGAAAATTGGCAAGTTGAAGATATTGCAAAATGTAAATCTAAATTTAAAAAAAACATACAACTGATAAAAATTTCTGAAACAAGAACAGAAAACCAGCAATCAAAAAAAGATAACCTCATAGAAGATGCTACTGATAATGCAGGTTCAAATAATGATTTATTTATAATTAATATAGAAATAGAAAAAGTAGTGTATTTTAACTATGACAGTTTTGATTTACGAGATGTAGAAAAGCATAAATTAGATGAAATAGTTGACTACGCAAAAAATAACTCTAGTAAACAAATAGTTATATATGGACATACTGATACTAAAGGATCTAATGATTATAATTTAAAATTATCGAAAAATAGAGCCAAAAGTGTTGAAATTTTTCTTAAATCAAAAAAAGTATCTAATAAAATTATTATAAGAAGTTATGGAGAAAACTTTCCTAGCATAAAGACTGGTGACAATATTATAGAAGAAAAAAATAGAAGAGCAGAAATAATTATAAATTAAAGGTATTAATATGATCCCGAGGTATTCAACTTCAGATATGGAATATATTTGGAGCACTAAAAACAAGTATAAAATATGGCTTGAAATTGAAACTTTAGCTTGTGAGGCTATGGAAAAGTATAATCAAATCCCTAAAGGAACTACTAAAATCATAAGAGAAAAATCAAACTTCAATGTTGATAAAATACTTGAAATTGAAAAAAAGACAAAGCATGATGTCATTGCTTTTTTAACTAATGTAGCAGAATATATAGGAGATAGTTCAAAGTATATTCATCAAGGAATGACTTCCTCAGATGTATTAGATACATGCTTATCAGTTCAATTAAAGGAATCTTCTGACTTAATTATAAAAAACCTAAAGGTTTTATTAAAATCCCTCAAGGAAAAAGCTTTTCAGAATAAGAATTTAATTACTATTGGAAGAAGTCATGGCATTCACGCTGAACCTACTACTTTAGGATTAAAGTTTGCTTTTGCTTACGCTGAATTTAAAAGAAATTTAAGTAGATTAGAAAAAGCAAAAAATGAAATTTCAGTATGTAAAATATCTGGCCCTGTAGGAACATATTCAAGCATTAGCCCTAAAATTGAAGCATATGTATCTAAAAAATTAGGACTTATACCTGAAGAAGTATCTACACAAATTATACCAAGAGATAGACATGCCTATTTTTTTTCAGTGCTATCTATAATTGCATCATCTATTGACAGGCTAGCAACTGAAGTTAGACACTTGCAGAGAACTGAAGTTTTAGAGGTTGAAGAGTATTTTGAGAAAGGACAGAAAGGTAGTTCTGCAATGCCTCACAAAAGAAATCCTATTTTATCTGAAAACTTAAGCGGTTTATCTAGATATATTAGAAACTTAAGCCAAACAAGCTTAGAAAATGTAGTATTATGGCATGAAAGAGATATTTCTCACTCATCTGTAGAAAGAATAATGTGTCCTGATGTTACTATAGCATTAAACTTCTCATTAGTAAGATTAAATAGTGTAATAAAAAATCTTATAATATACCCATCTAATATTAAGAAAAATTTAGATAAACTAAAAGGCTTACACTTTAGTCAAAACGTTATGTTAAAATTAATATCAAAAGGACTCTTAAGAGAGGATGCATATAGCTTAGTTCAGAGAAATGCTATGAAAACATGGGGTGAAATAGGAAAAAAAAGTGAAAACAGTTTTCTTTATTTTCTATCAAAAGATAAGATAATTAGAAAAACACTTAGTATTAAGGATTTGAAAGAAATATTTAATAATTCAACTTATCTCAAAAATATATCAGTAATATACAAAAGACTTTTTAAAAACTAGTTTATTTTTTATCTAAAATTTTTTCTTTAGCTATTACTTCATAATCTATAATTTTTTTTTCTATTTCTAAATCTGATATTTTAATATTACTTTTTTTAAAATCTTTAGAAATTTTGTTAATAACATCATCATAGCCAGGTTTTTCAAAATCAGCATCTATAACTTCATCAATATAAGCATCAAACTTGTTGCTTTCTATATTCAGAACTTCAGCTGCCCACTTGCCAATAAACTTATTTCTTAAAGTAGTTATTTTGAATTTAACTTCAGAATCTAATTCAAATTTTTTTTCAAATTTATTTTTTCTATCTTCAAACATATTTATTTTTTAATTTAATAATTATACAATTATATTATAATTTTTTTTTTTCAAGTCTTTAATATGTGTACTCTTTTTATTTACAGAACAAAAAATACTGATTGGCCAATTTTACTTGCTACCAATAGGGATGAATTTTTATCTAGAAAGTTTTATAGTCCTAATTATCACTGGAGAAGGTTCCCTAGTATATTTGCAGGAAAAGATCAACTTAAAGGGGGGTCATGGCTAGGTATAAATAAATATGGTGTATGCACCGCTATACTAAATAGACCATCTGTTGATATTGACAATAAAAATCTAACTTCAAGAGGAAATATTATTATTGATGTACTTAAAAATAAAACTTCAATGCAGGCTAAAAATATAATAATTAAAAAATTTAAAAAAAATACAAAATATTTTAATCTATTTATAAGTGATTATGAGAATGCTTTTTGGATAAAATATTATGCTAATCAATTAAGTGTTTTTAATATACCTTATGGTTACTCAATTATAGATAATTTTGATTTGAACGATAGTAATTCAGATAAGCAAATTTTTTACAAAACCATATTTGAGAAAACTCAGCTACCAGACCCTGATAAGAGAAATTTTGATTCTTGGAAGAAGCTACTTTTTTATAATAACTATAATAAAAAATCAAATATACCTGAAGTTTTTATTACAAATTATAATAAAAACTATGGAACAGTTTGTTCTTCTATAATAGGATTACCTAATAAAAAAATAAATAATAAAAAAATAATTTGGCTGTATAGTGAAAGGAAAAAGAATTTTTTAAATCTACTCCCGTTTAAAAATAAATAGATATGGAACTGATAACAGAAGGAAAAGCAAAAAAATTATTTAGAACTAATAATAAAAATATTTTATTACAGTTTTTCAAAGATGATGCCACGGCTTTTAATAACAAAAAGAAAAGCATATTTAAAAACAAAGGAGTTCTAAATAATAATATATCTGCAATCATCTTTTCATACTTAAACAAAAACAAAGTTAAGACACATTTTATAAAAAAAATAAGTGATAGAGAACAATTAATAAAAAAAGTAGATATAATTCCAATGGAGGTAGTTATTAGAAATATAGCTGCAGGAAGTATAGTCAAAAGATTTAATATTAAGAAAGGAAAAACCCTAAAACCTCCTATAATAGAGTTTTATTTAAAATCAGATGAATTAAATGATCCTTTTATGAACGATGCTCATATACATAACTTAAAAATTGCTACTTATAAAGAAATAAAGAGAATATCTCTGCAAGCATTCAAAATAAACAGTTTATTGTATAAATTATTTTTTTCAGTGGGTATAATTTTAGTAGATTTTAAATTAGAATTTGGTAGATATAAAAAATCAATAATACTAGCTGATGAAATTAGTCCTGATAGCTGTAGATTGTGGGATAGAAAAACTAAAAGTAGTTTGGATAAAGATTTATTTAGAGAAAATAAAGGAGACTTAATTTCTGCCTACAATAAAATTCACAATAAATTATCTAAGGTTTAGTTATGTATAAATTAGAAATTTTAGTAAGACTTAAAAATGATGTACTTGACCCACAAGGCAAAGCTATATCTCACGCCGCTAGAAGCATTAATATAAGCAATGTTTTAGATGTTAAGCAAGGTAAATATTTTGAAATTTTTTTAGAGAAAGCTAATTCAATTGAGAATGCCCGATTAATCGCTTCTAAATTATCAGAAAAGTTATTATGTAATGAGGTCATAGAAACCTATAAAATTATAAAAATAAAAAAAATATGAATGTTTCCATCATAGTATTTCCTGGTTCTAACTGTGACCTTGATATTTATAATAGTATTTTAGCTATTACTAATACTAAACCAAAACTAATTTGGTATACAGAAAGTTTACCTATAAAAACAGATTTAATAATAATTCCAGGAGGATTTTCGTTTGGAGACTATTTGAGAAGTGGGGCTATTGCTTCTACCAGTAATATAGTAAAACAAATTTATAAATTATCTAAAAAAGGCATTCCAATTTTAGGTATATGCAATGGATTTCAAATACTAACTGAAGCTAATTTATTACCGGGTACACTTATAATGAATAAAAGTCTTAAATTTATATGCAAAGAAGTACAGTTAAAAACTATTAATAAAACAAGTTTATTTACAAAAGAGATAAAAGAAGATGTTATTAAATTACCAATAGCGCACAAAATGGGAAATTATGTAGTTTCTGATTCAGAATTAACTAAAATTATTAACAATGATCAGATTGCATTTAAATATTGTTCCTCATCAGGAATATGTGATAAAAAAAATAATCCAAATGGCTCAGTTCAAAATATTGCTGGGATACTTAGTAAAAATAAAAAAATTCTTGGCATGATGCCTCATCCAGAAAGGTTTAATAACATAAAAACTAAAGATGTAATAATGTATCGAATTATAGGTTCCCTTTTATGTTAAATAATTTAAATATTTTACTAAATCAGTTAGGTCTTAAAGCTACAGACTATGATGAAATAATTCAGATTTTAAATAGAAAACCAAGTATAACTGAACTGGCAATATATTCTGCGATGTGGAGTGAGCATTGCTCATATAAGTCTTCTAAATTTTGGCTAAAAAAATTAAATACTAAGGCTCCCTGGGTTATTCAAGGTCCTGGAGAAAATGCGGGTGTAATAGATATTGGAAAAAATAATGCTATAGTTTTCAAAATAGAGAGTCATAATCATCCATCCTTTATAGAACCCTATCAGGGCGCTGCAACCGGTGTTGGAGGAATAATGAGAGATATATTTACTATGGGGGCAAGACCCATTGCTAACTTAAACTGTCTTAGATTTGGTTCTATTAAAAATAAAAAAACTAATTTTTTATATAAAGGAGTAGTTTCTGGGGTAGGAGACTATGGTAATTGTACTGGAATTCCTACAGTTGGTGGAGAATGCACTTTTGATGAAAGATACAATAAAAATATTCTAGTTAATGCCATGACTGTTGGTATAGCTAAAAAGAATAAAATATTTTATGCTAAAGCAGGAAAACCTGGTAATATTGTTATTTATGTAGGATCAAAAACAGGAAAAGATGGCATTCATGGCGCTAGTATGTCATCTGGTGCATTCAATACAGAAACGGAGTCACTGAAACCTACTGTACAAGTGGGAGACCCCTTTACAGAAAAATTATTAATGGAAGCATGTTTAGAATTGATGAAAAAAGATGCTATAATAGGCATACAAGATATGGGTGCTGCTGGTTTAACATCATCTTCAGTAGAGTTAGCAGCTTCTTCAAATTTGGGAATATCTATAAATTTGGATAAAGTACCGTTAAGAACTAATGATATGACAGCTGATCAAATAATGTTATCTGAAAGTCAAGAAAGAATGTTGATTATATTAAACCCAAAGAAAGAATTAATTGCAAAAAAGATATTTAAAAAATGGGGTCTTGATTATGCAAATATAGGTAAAATTATTAAAGATGAAAAAATTAAACTAAAATTTAAAAAGAAAATAGTATGTGATATTCCTTTAGACAGTCTAGTAAACGCAAAATTTTATAAAAGGAGCTTTACTATTAGAAAAAATATTTTTTTTAAAAAATCATTTCCAAATCTAAAAATCAATGAAATTGTAAAAAAAATATTTGGCACTCCAAACTTTATGAATAAAAAATATATTTGGGAACAGTATGATCACATGATTACTAGAAATGTTATTTCTCAAATTGGAGGAAATGCATCCGTAATTAAAACTAATACTCAATATCAAGCAATAGCAACAACTACAGATTGTAATATTTTTTATTGCCACAGCGATCCTTACTTGGGGGCTATTCAAGCAGTATGTGAGTCTTACAGAAATATAGTTTCAGTAGGTGCAAAACCACTTGCATTAACTAATTGTTTAAATTTTGGAAATCCAGAAAAAACTGAAATAATGGGACAATTTGTTAATACTATTAAAGGATTAAATATTGCATCAAAAAAACTAAATGTGCCAATTGTATCAGGAAATGTATCTTTTTATAATGAGACTAATGGCTTAAATATTCCGCCTACTCCTCAGATAGGGGCAATAGGAGTAATTGAAGATTACAGAAAAACTGTTTCTTATAATAGTCAACAAATAAATGATAGTCTTTATTTAATAGGAAATACTCTAGGCCATTTATCAAACTCTTGCTATGAAAGATGTTTTTATAACTTTAGCGATATTTTAGAAAATAGTTTGCCTCCAAATGTAATACTTGAAGATGAGATTAATAATGCTGCTACTGTTTTGTCTCTTATAGATGAAGATTTAATTACTGCATGTCATGATTTATCTGATGGAGGATTAATTGTTGCAATAATAGAAATGTGCTTAGGAGGAAAAAATTCTATAAAATTTAATAATATATCTACTAAACATTCATTTTTATTTGGAGAAGATCAATCTAGATATCTAGTTTCAGTAAGTGAAAAGAATATTAATAAACTAGAGTTTAAATTAAAAAAAAATAAAATCCATTTCAAAAAAGTAGGACGTATTATAAGTGATAATGGAATATTGAATTTTCCAGATAAAAGTTATATAAATATAGATAATTTAAAAAAATTGATTAAAAATAAAATTAAAGAGTAAGTTATGGGAATGAAAAGAGATGAAATCGAGAGTATGATTTTAGCATCAATTCCAGATGCTACAGTAGATATTAAAGATTTAGCGGGGGATGATAACCATTATGCTGCTACTGTTACATCAAATAAGTTTAAAGGAATGACTAAGGTAAACCAACACAAGATGGTTTATGACGCGCTAGGTGGTAAAATGGGTGGTACACTTCATGCTCTTTCACTCACCACTCTAGTACCTAATGATTAATAATGAGGCAAATATGAATGAAATTAATAATGTAATTGAAAAAAATAATGAAAATGACCCGGTAGTTCTTTATATGAAAGGAGACCCTACTTTTCCACAGTGTGGTTTCTCTTCCACAGTTGTTCAGATTCTTAAACATATAGGTGTAGACTTTCAATCTTATGATGTCCTGCAAGATGAAAAGTTACGAGAAGGTATAAAATCTTTTAGTAACTGGCCAACAATTCCGCAATTATATGTTAAAGGAGAATTTGTTGGTGGCTGTGATATTATTAGAGAAATGTTTGAGACGGGTGAATTAAAAAAGTATTTTGAAGAAAAAAAAGTTAATTTTTCAAATAATTAAAATATTTATCTCGAGTAAAATTCTACTACAAGGTTAGGATCCATCTGTACAGGATAAGGAACATCGCTAAGCTTAGGTATCCTAATTAGTCTTCCGACAATTTTTTGTTTATCAAACTCAATGTAATCAGGTACATCTCTCGTAGCCTTTTCAGTTGTTTCTAAAACTACAGGATGTTCCAAAGATTTTTTTCTTACACAAATTATATCTTTCATAGTTACTGAATATGAAGGAATAGTTACTCTTTTATTATTGACTTCAATATGACCATGATTAATAAGTTGCCTAGAAGAAAAAACTGTAGGAGCAATGTTCATTCTATAAATCATTGCATCTAACCTGGTCTCTAGAAGAGCAATCAAGTGCTCACTAGTATCTCCTTTTTTCTTTAGCGCTTTATCATAATAACGCCTAAATTGCTTTTCTGAAATATTACCGTAATAGCCCTTCAATTTCTGTTTAGCAAATAACTGTATACCAAAATCAGATAGTTTTCTTTTCTTAGATCCATGCTGACCAGGACCGTATTCTCTTCTGTTAAAGGGTGATTTAGGTTCACCCCACAGATTACATCCTAATCTTCTATCAATTTTATTTCTAGGTTGTGTTCTCTTACTCATAATACTTTAATTTTGAAATAATACTTATGTTGTATAATATGTCAATTACTTATTTTTTGTATTTTTTTAAATTTTTTATTATTCCATATAAAATTAATATTTCTTTGTTTGTTAGTATTTTTTTTGAAAAAATATTTTTTACATTAATCTCTAATTTTTTGTCAGTAAGCCTGTCTTTTAAGAACTTTGTTTTATACAAGGTACTAATTAAAAACTTTTTAAATAGATAAATTTTTTTTTTATCTGCTACGTTATATATCAGCTTTTCATCAGTTAGCGAATCATTTTCAAGCAAATACCATTCGTAACATATAATATTTACTGCCATAGCTATATTCAATGAGCCAAAGCTTGGATTAGTTGGTATTTGTATTATGTAATTAGCTTCAGACAGGTCCTCATTATTTAAACCTGCTTTTTCAGGTCCAAATAAAAATCCAATTTTATTATTCTTATATTTATATTTAGCAATTTTTACTGCTTCTCTAGGAGATAACACAATATTTTCTAAGTCTCTATTTCTTACAGAAGTAGCAAATATTATATCTATCCCTTTAAATGAATCCTCAATATTAGAATATATTTTAGTATTTTTATTTATTATATCAAAAGCTCCTGCTGATGCTGAATCAGCCTTTTTATTTGGCCATTTAACTTTAGGCTTTACTATTCTCAAATCTTTAAATCCATAATTTACCATAGACCTTGCAGACATACCTATATTATCTGGTAATTGAGTGTTTCTTAGAATAATTGTAGGCTTACTAAAAATAAATTTTTTTTTTTTGTTTGTTCCTGCCATTTTTATTTTTTAAAATGATTTGTTATTGGATACCTTCTTTCTTTACCAAATGACTTCACTGATATTTTTACGCCAGGTGGAGCCTGTCTTCTTTTGTATTCAGATAACAGCAATAACCTTAGTATTTTTTTTACTATTTTTTCTGAGTATCCTTTCCTACAAATTTCTTCTATAGAAAGCTCTTTTTCAATTAAATAAAATAAAATTTTATCTAGTATTACATATTCAGGAAGAGAATCTGTATCTTTTTGATTAAAACTAAGTTCTGCAGATGGAGGCTTTAAGAGTGAATTTTTTGGTATCACATTTCCTATGGGCCCTTTAAAAAGCTTATCTTTTAATTCATTTCTCCAATTTGCTAGTTTGTATAAATCTGTTTTATATATATCTTTTAAAACATTAAACCCTCCATTCATGTCACCATAAATAGTTGAATATCCTACAGACATTTCACTTTTATTACCGGTACTAATTAATAAGTAAGAGTAATTATTTGAAAAAGACATTAAAAGTGATCCTCTTATTCTAGATTGTAAATTTTCTCTTGTTAGACTTGAAATATTTTTCTTAAAATTTTTACTTAAAATAGTTAAATATTTATCATATATTTGGTTTATTTTTATGGTTTCAGATTTTATTTTTAGTAATCTAATAGTTTCATCTGCATCAATTATACTACTTTTCGAGGAAAATTTTGATGGCATTTTAACACCTATTACATTACTATTACCTAAAGCATCTACTGCTATAGCAGCAGATACAGCAGAGTCAATTCCACCTGATAAACCTAAAATAACCTTTTTAAATAAATTCTTTTTCACATAATCCCTTAACCCTAGCACTAAAGCATTCCAGGTATTAAAATTTTGATCAGGAATAAAACATTTTTCATAAGTAGGAAACAAGATTTTATTTTTTTTAAATTTAATTTCTATATTTTTATTTTGTTCCTTCCAGAAATTAAGTTGATTAACAATAATACCTTCGTTATCTAGTATAAATGATCCCCCATCAAATACTAATTCATCCTGCCCTCCTATTTGATTAACATAAACTAGTGGCCTTTTTGTAATTTTTATTATTTTTTTTGCAACTTTTGCCCTTTGTATCTGCTTTTGATTATCATAAGGCGAAGCGTTTATAACAATGAAAATATCTACTTTATCTTTTATAAGATTTCTAGCTATTTTTTCAGTCCACATATCTTCACATATCATGAGCCCTATTTTAATCTTTTTAAATTTAATGTAATTATATTTAGGCCCTTCAATAAAAATTCTTTTTTCGTCAAAAACACCATAATTAGGTAAATTGTTTTTAAAAATAATTTTTCTTTTACCATTATGTATATAAATAGCAGCATTCCCTATAGAATTTTTAATCTTCATAGGAGCACCTACAATAATAGAAATTTTTTTCTTTTTAGCAAAAAGTTCTACTATCTTTAAGTACTTTTGTAATTCCAAATGCAACTTTTTTCTTAGGATTAAATCTTCTGGCGGATAACCTAATAAACTTAATTCAGGAAAAACTATTAAGTCAGCTTTATTAGTGTATTTAGTTAAAATTTTAATAATTTTATTAGCATTTTCTTTAATATTGCCTAATTCTGGATTTATTTGTGCTAGTACTATGTTATAACTTGTCATTTATTTAATTTCTTTTTAATAAAAACTCTCTACCTTTTTTTACAATATTTTGACCATTGTAATTAATGATGTCAGCAGTTGCATAGGTTTCTTCCCAATTTTCAGGAATATAAGAACCCGTACCTATAATATCAACAGGTACCTTAGCTACAGAAAAGAGTTTACATTTAGAAGGATTAAAGCCAGATGAAGCTATAATTTTAACTTTTTTAAATCCATTCTCATCTAATTTATTTCTAAGATAAATAATAGCTGCAGCACTAACTCCTGCTCCTACTAGCCATTTTAATTCTTGTTCATTTCTATATGTTCTTATACAACTTTGATTAAATTCCTCTAAAATATTATATGATTTTTCTATATCTAAATTTTGAATATATCTACCACCATGAGTGTCTAATCTAATAAATAATTTTTCTTTATTGACTAAGTTTTTAAATTCGTTACAAACTTCTAATGTATCTGAAATTTCATTTCCAAAATAATCAACTAAAACGGAGAGGTTTTCTTCTGGGAAGGAATTGTGATAAAGTTTAGCAGCCTTTAAAGTCGAACCTGCATATCCTATTAAGGCGTGTGGCATAGTACCTAATGCATATTTTGCTTGAAAATAATGGGAAGTGGAAAAACAAGATGAACCAATAAAGCCTATAGCACAAGACTCTTCCTTTGCTTTTTTTGAACCTACACTTGCTCCATAAGCCATCAGTTCATGCATTTGTGATCCAGCACAATGCCTTGCATCCATAGCCATAAATGAAGTTTTAGGCATATCTATACACATCTTATAAGCATTGTAAGCAGCAACAGATGCCGGACCAATTAACTGTAAATAAATTGTCTCTAATTCTACTAACTCAGAAAACATTCCGGATATATACATTAATGGCTCTCCAGCTCCTACCCATGCACCTTCCTTATGACAAATTTTAATATCAAACTTTGTTTTTCTTATTTTTTCAACTTTTTCTAACCAATTAACAGCTATTTGTGGGCAAAATATTACGGGTCTTCTCATAAATATTGCGTAAGTTACATTAATATCCTTGCTATCTAAAATAATTTTTTTTGTTTTTTTAAAATAATAATCTGAATTTAATTTTAAAAATTTATCTAAATTATTATTATTCAAAGTTATAAACCTCTATTAGTTTTTATAAATTCAGAAAGCTTGAATGCAAGATCTAAACCCTGGCTTGCGTTAAGCCTAGGATCACAGTGTGTATGATATCTATCTGATAAATTTTCTTCTTTTATCTTTTGAGATCCACCTACACATTCAGTGACATCTAAGCCAGTAAGTTCTAAATGTATACCACCAGGAAAACTATCTTCTTTTTGATGAACTTTAAAAAACGCTTCTATCTCTTCAATAATTTTATCAAAGGATCTAGTTTTAAATCCAGTTGAAGATTTATAAGTATTAGCATGCATAGGATCACATGACCATATTACATTTTTATTATTAGCTTTTATTACCTTAATTAACTTAGGTAATGTGCTATAAATGTTTTCCGATCCCATCCTAGTAATCAGTGTAACCCTGCCTGGTTCATTACTAGGGTTTAAAATATTTAATAAATCAATCAGATAACCTTCATCAACAGATGGTCCTATTTTTATCCCAATAGGATTTTCTATTCCTCTCATAAACTCCACATGAGCTTCATCTAAATTTCTTGTTCTTTCTCCAATCCAAAGCATGTGTGCAGAACAATCATACCAACCTCCGCTAAAAGAATCTTCTCTAGTAAGCGCCTCTTCATAATTAAGAAGTAATGCTTCATGGCTTGTATAAAATTCTACCTGCCTAAATTCGGGAACATTTTTTTTATTAAAACCGCATGCTTTCATAAATTTAAGTGCATTGGTAATACTGTTTGCTAACTCAAAGTATTTATCTTTTGTACTTCTTTTAACAAAATCTAAATTCCAATTATGTACCTTTTCTAGATCTGCAAATCCTCCTGTTGCAAATGCTCTAATTAAGTTAAGTGCATAAGCAGACTGACTATAAGCATCAAGCATTCTATTAGGGTCAGGTTTCCTTGATGGTTCATTAAATTCAATATCATTAATGATGTCTCCTCTATAAGAAGGTAATTTAAGACCATTTTTTTCTTCAAAATCATCGGATCTTGGCTTAGCAAATTGCCCAGCCATTCTTCCAATTTTAACTACTGGTAATGACGAAGCATAAGTCAGTACAGCAGACATTTGCAAAATAACCTTAAAAGAGTCTCTAAGATTATTTGCACTAAAATCAGAAAAACTTTCTGCACAATCTCCACCCTGAAGTAAAAAAGCCTCTCCTAAAGCAACTTTTTTTAATTTTTCTTTCAGACTTCTAACCTCTCCTGCAAAAACTAAAGGCGGAAGTCTCTCTATTTTCTCCTCCACGGTTTTAAGAGAGCTTTGGTCTTCATATATGGGTTGTTGACGTATATTTAACTTTCTCCAGGTATCTTTATTCCAGTTTTTATCCATTTTTTTTCCTATTTATAGCTTCTTGTTGGTTTTTTAAAAGTAACAAATTCTTCTGCTACTGTTGGATGTATAGCCATTGTATTAATAAAGTTTGTTATTTTTGCCTTTGCATTTATTAGAACACCTATCATTTGTATTATCTCCGGCGCATCTTCTCCACACATGTGTGCACCTAAAATATAATCATTTTTTTTGTTTACTAATAATTTTATATAAGTTGAAACCTTCTTCTTTACAATAGAATATTTTAAGGAATTAAATTCGCTCTCATATATATCTATAGCACCTATTTTATTTATCGCTTCAGTTTCCGTTAAGCCTACAGAACATATAGGCGGTGATGAAAATACTGCTGTACCAATATTAGTTAAATCAATCTTTTTTTCTATTTTAGAAAATATTTTATCAGATAAAGCATTACCTTCTGCAATTGCAACCGGTGTAAGATTTATTCTATTTGTAACATCCCCTATTGCATAAATATTTTTTATATTTGTAGTTAGATTTTTATCAACTATGATAGCATCATTT
>MDSW01013063.1_pt1 | contig 27915 bp, 15 predicted proteins | sample 811171 | NCBI WGS metagenome assembly MDSW01 (sample SAMN05326641, study PRJNA326480) | marine metagenome | isolation source: seawater | place: Atlantic Ocean: North West | collected 2012 | reverse complement strand
GTCCGCGCGCGGACTCGTTCCCCCCTCCTCCCTCCCTCGCCTCCCACCCCTGACCCCTCGCCCTCGCCCCTCCGCTTTCCTTCGACCGCGCAGGCGAAGCGTCTTCTGAAGGAACGCAAGGCGCGGCGTGAGGCGGCGACCGCGGCGATCCACGCCCCCTCGGACCCGTCCCCATCTCGAGACGGGGTCCCGCGCAAGGTGAGGAACGTCTTCGGCGCCGCCGGCGCGTTCGGCCGCCGCGCCCCCCCCCGAAAAGACCGAAAAGACGCGAGCGGGGACGAACCCCCGAGCACCGCCTTCGGCAGCCGCGTGCGTCCGTCGCGACCGCGCGGGTGGAGCGAGCGCGGCGGCGACGATCTGGACGGGTCCCCGGCGCGCGACGACGACGCGCGGCGATTCCGGCGTCGCCCCGACGACGACGACGGCGGCGACGCCTCCTCCGCGGCGACGTCGGGGGACGAAAACGAACACCGACGAGGGTCCAACGACGAGGGTAAGGTTCCCTCCTCCGCGGCGAACCATCTCCGCGATTTCCTCCGCGACCGGCGCATCGTCCGGGGGAGGAGCGATTTCCTTCGCGCCGGCGACGAAGGCGAAGGCTCGGCGGGCGGCGGGCGCTCGCGGCGCTCGTCGCGCCCCGGGTCGGCGCCGTGGCGGCAGCTCAAGGCGGACGCCGCGGCGGACCTCGGCGTCATCCTGGGGGAGCTCGGCGACGCCTCGAACGCTCGGGCGAGACCCGATCCGGATCCGGATTCGGATTCGCGCGCGCCGCGAACGGACTCGGCGAGGATGAGCGGCGGCGGCGAGGGAGGGGAAGGGGAGGCGGCGGCGGCGAAAAAGGCGGCGGCGTCGGGGCGAAGGGGTTCGCGGCGGTTCGTCGACGCGGCGACGGCGCGTCCTCGCGGGGGGGCTTTTCCGAGCCTCGGCGCGGTATCGTTCAGTCCCGGAGCGGCGCGCGAGTCGGACCAGAGCGCGTGGGCGCGCGCGAACGCGGAGACGGCGGCGGATCGATCGATGGGGTCCTCTCGAGACGGATCCCCTGCGGCGCGCGTCTCCCTCGCCCTCGCGGACGACGACTCCGCGAGGGCGGCGTCTCCGTCGACGGCGGCGGAGGACGACGACGCGGTGACGACGCGGGATAGCCTCGAGGAGGATCAGTTCATGGCGGAGCGCCCCACGAGCGCGGCGAAGGTGTGGCGCGAGGGGGACGACTCGGAGGAGGAGTCGGAGGAGGAGTCTGAGGAGGAGTCGCAGACGCTGGCGCAGGCGCGCGCGGCGATGGCGGCGGCGGAGAGGACCTCGTCTCCCGCCCCGGATCCCGCGCCGCCCGCGGCTCGACCCGGGTCGACCCGACCGACGAACCTGTTCCGGGACAGCCTCGCGGACATGCCGGGTCCCCCCGGGCTCGGGATGTCCGCGCGCGTCGCGGAGGTGGTCTCCTCCGTGAACGGCGTCCTCGACAGCATGGACACCTTTCGCGCCATCGAGCGCGAGGTGCGGGAAAGAGACGAAGCCGCGGCGACCGACCCCGAACGGCGCGCTTCGGAACCGCCCGCCGCGCGCGACCCTCCGACGAGGATGGAGATGGAGACGGACGACACCGGGATCGTCTCGGAATACGCGATGCCGCCGCCGCCGCCCCACGCCGAGGCCGCCGCGCCGGACCGTTCGTCCGCGGCGCCGTCGGTTCCCGCCCCGTCGGCGACGGCGCGGCTTCGCGCCGCGGCGCCGCCGCCCGCGAACGCCGCCTCCGCGCGCGAAATCACGCCCGCGGAGGAGGTCGCGGCGCTTCCCGAGATTCCGGGCGCGCGCGAGGAGGAGGCGGCGGTGGTTGCGCGCGGCGAGGCTGGGGGGAGCGGTTCCTCCGCCGCCCCCGACCGCGACGACGCGGGGGCGTCCGCGGCGGAGGGCGCTCCGGGGGCTCCGGGTGCTCCGGCGTTTTCGGCGGTTTCGGCGTTTTCGGCGGTTTCGGCGGTTTCGGCGGCGGCGCCTTCTTGGCCTTCGGCGGCGCGGACGCCTCCGCCTCCGCCTCCCCCTCCCGCGCGCGCGGCGCCTCCGGCCTCGGCGGCGCCTCCCCCTCGCGGGTACGCTTCTCGGCTCGAGCCGAGCCCGGATCCTCCTCGGCGCGGCGTCGGCGCGAAGGGCGCGCGGGGCACGCCCGGTTCTCGCGGGTCCACCCCCGGGTCTTCCGACCGCGCCAAGTCCCGGCGCGTGGCGGAGCGGGAGCTGAAGCTGGAGGGGTCCTACGCCGCGGTCGCGGACGAGGCGGAGTCGCGGCGGAGGAGGGAGCGGCGGAGGCTCGCGGCGCTCGAGGCGGAGACGAGGGCGGCGCGGGCGGAGGAGTCGGCGGCGAGGGAGGCGCGGCGGCGGAGGGAGGCGCTCCACCGCCGAACGCCTCAGAATCCTCCGGGTGCGTTTTCGGTCTTCGCGCCGCCGAGGGACGCGGACCCGCGCGGGTACGATTTCCAAACGCCGCCGCCTCAGCGAGCCCCGCGCCACCACCTCACGGCGCCGTACGAAGGCGCGGGATACGGCGACCACCCCGAGTACGACCAACACCACCACCCCGAGTACGACGATGACCACCCCGAGTACGCCCACCACCCCGAGTACGACGCGTACGCTCGCGCGCCGCCTCGGTCGACGACGCCGCGGGCGGTTCTCGGCCCTCGGCGCGTCTCCCCGAACGGCCTCGGCGGCCGCCGCGCCGCGCCGCCTGCGCCTTCGGGCGTCCCTCGCGTGCGGTTCGCGGACTCCCCCGAGGCGCGCGCGGCGCGCGAGCTTCTCCGGGGCGGCGGCCGCGCGCCTCCGCGCCGCGAGCGGTTCGTGCCTCGCATGCGCTCGGCGGGCGGCGGCGCGGCGCCGACGTCCGTCTCCGCGGAGGAGGCGAAGCTCTTGCGTTCGCTCCGGCGGCTCGACGCGCACTGTCTGGACCCGGGCGGCGCGCACCGCACGGAGCCCGGGGATCAATGCGCGCACGACGCGATACATACCCGGCGTTCGACGGTGGACGGCCTGCTCGACCGCCCGCTCGAGTCGCGGAGGAGCGCCGAGGAGGCGCGGCTGCTCGCGTCGCTCGCGAGGCTGGACGGCGCGCTGCAATCCCCCAGCGCGGGGTACGGCGGCGCCCTCGTCGACCCGCCCGAACCCGAGGCCGGGTTCGAAGGGTTCGAACCTCGAACCGCGGGTCCCAGTCCCGTCGTCGTGTTCCCCACGGGGCGACAGCCGACGTCGGCGCGGCCTCGGCGCGAGCCGGTGCGCCCGGCGCAGAGGCGGTGGCGCCCCCCCGACCGCGACCGAGGGCCCGTGCGCGACGAGTGGGGGGCGCCGCCGAAGCCGATCGACACGCGAAGCCGCGTGAACAAAGGCGGGGGCGGGATGAAGCAGAGGCCGGGGGCGATCCCGCCCTTCCGAGCGCCGCCGGTGCCGACGCCGAGCCGCGCCGAGCCGACGATGATGCCGCCCCTCGGGAAAGCGACGAGCGCGGGGCGAGGGCAGCGGCACCTCAGGGACAGCGGAGGGGTCATCTCGGGGGGACCGCGCGGGGAGTTCCGCCGCGTCACCGACTACTTCTAGCGAGCTCTTCGAGGAAGAGTACTCGTATCTCGTATATGATACGAAAGTATATGACACATCAAAAGACTATCATATACGGCATCTACGCTATGTGATGAGCCTCCGTCGACGCGCTCTCGAGGCGTGGACCCGGGCGCGCCTCGGGTCTCCGACGGCCCCCCGCGGGAAACCGGGCGCCCTCTCTCGCCCGCCTACCCCTCGAAGATCTTGCACACCTCCTCGTACTGCAGAAACTCCACGCGCTGCCTGATCCCGTCCGCGGCGTCGAGCGCCACCTCCGCGAGGAACCTCGCCTGGTGGACGCGGCGCATCTCCCCGACGCGGCCCGCGTGTTCGCCCGCGACCACGCGCACGGGTTTGCCCGCCGCCGGGAGCACCGTCTCGAGTTTGCTCTCCCGCGCGAAGACCTTCTCCTCCTCCTCCTCGTCTTCGGCTCCGTCGTCGTCCTCGCGCGGGCGAACGGGGCGGAGCACGCGCACTCGCACGGACGCGCCGTCGTCGGACCGCTCCGCGAGGGTGACCGCCTTGGCGCGGTACAGGCGCGCGGCGAGGCGTTTGTCCATGAGCTTCACGACGAGCCCCGGCGTCGCCCACCGCGCGGACGACGGCGTCGGCGACGACGAGGCGTCGGCGACGGAGCCGTCTCCCTTGCGTCGCTTCGCGTCGCGGTCCGAGGTCCCGAGGTCGCGCGCGGCGTCGGGCGGGTCGTGCCGGCGCGCGTCCGCCGAGCGCTTGGGCGCGTTGAGCGAGACCGCCTTCGTGGGGTCGTGCAGGCGCACGCCGGCGGTGGCGAGGTCGCCGGGAGATCGAGCCCCCGCGGGGGTCGAAAGGGCGCTCGTGCCCGGGACGATGCGGAAGCGACCCGCGCTGTCCTTCGCGCCGGCGGCGAGCCTCGAGGCGATGGCGCTCTGGGAGATCCGCGCGCGCGTCGCGTCGAACGTCTCGAGGAAGGGGGCGTCGCCCTCCGCCATCGCGGCAGAAGGCGAGCGCGCCTCGGATTTGTGGAAACCGCCGACGGTTTTTCGTTGACCAAATTAGAGCGCCGAAGTCGAAGGCGGGAACGGCGGGTCTTGAGAACGAACAGCGGCAGTTCGTCAACGCAAAATCGCACATCTCGTCGGGACTCCTCATCGCGTCGTGCCGTCTCCGAGGAAACACGTCTATCTCGACAGCAGGCCGCGTCTCGAGTGCCGCGACGGCGGCACATAACCAGGGGCGCGCCGCGATGGAGGGGGCGGTGTCCGGCGCGGACGGCGCCGGAACCGCGGATCGCGGAGGCCCGGCGGCGTCCGAGGACGGCGCGGACGGCGGGGAGATGACGTTCTCTGGTACGCGCGCGGGCCGCGCGACGCGTAATTTCGTTCGCGCGACGATTCCCGCTCCCTCCTTCCCGCGCGACGCGATTCCCCTCCTCGACGCCGCGACTGACCCCGGACCGCCGTCACTTCCCCCGGACCACCTCCCCCCTCAGAATCCTTCCTGCTCAAGATGGAAGCGGCGCAGACGAAGCTCGTGCGCGCGGTTCGTCGCGAGGTGCGCCGCGCGTCGCGCGGGAGACGGCGCGGCGGCCCCGACGCCGAATCCGCTTCGACGAGCGGGCGATTCGCGTCGAACGCGTCGGACGACGACGCGGGCGCGAGCAGCGACGGCTCCCTCGGCGACCCCGAGCTCACCCCCGAGTTCATCGCGGCCGCCGCGGGCGTGAACCGCGACCTCGCGCGCGCGGTCGCGGACGAGGTCGAGGACCAGCTCACGGACGTTCTCACGTGCCTCGGCGAGGAGACGCAAAAGGCGAGCGTGCTCTCGTACGCGCTGGAGGCGGGATTCGGCGTCGAGGTCCCCGAGCTCCTGGGCGAGGCGGGGTACTCGCGCGAGACCACGCCCCCGGGCTCGCGCGACGAACCGACCCCGGGCACGAGGCCGCTCGTTCCGGGCGCCGCCGCGGACCGATGGCGCGCGGGCATCGTCAAGGCCGGGAGGTACGCGCACCTCATCCCTCCCGAGCCGACGGAGGCGAACGGGCGTCGTCGCTCGCCGCCCCCGGGTCCGCTCGAGGGAACGTTCGCCTCCCCGGCGCCCACCTCCCCGGGATCGGACGCGTTCGCCTCCGCGAACGGCGGCGACTCGGCGCCGCCGTCGGCGAAGACGGCGAACCTCGCGCGAGACGACGCGTTCGAGACGACGCGTCGATCCGCCGCGGGGGGGCGAGGCGGAGACGGCATCTTCGGGAGCGCGACGCGCGCGAAGGTTCGGCGGCGGCTCATCCCCGACGACCTCTCGGACCTCTCGGAGCGCGGTTTCGGTTCGGAACACCCGTCGGAACACCCGTCGCCGTCGCTCGTCGAGTCGGTGGCGGAGGCGTTCGACCCCGAAAGAAACGCCGGCACCGTCGACACCCCGCCCGAGGCGGAGGGGTCGAGGGCCGAGACGGCGCGCGGCCCCGGGTCCGACGAAAACGCCTGGGAGACGTCGTCGGACGAGGGCGAGGACGAGGACGAGGGCGAGACCGACGGGGGATCCTTCGAGGGCGCTTCCCACGAGGGGTCGTCCTTCGAGGGATCGTCCCACGACGGGTTCGGGGGCTCGGGCCCGGTTCTGGTCGAGGGGTATTACTCCGCCGACGCGCCGCCGGGCGACGATCTCGCGACGCGACTCGGGCGGCTCCGCGTCGGGAAGAACCCCGCGGCGAGCCCCGACCGCCCCGCCGCGGTCCCCCCGCGGAAACCCGCGACGCCCGCGAGCGCCTCCGCCGCCTCCGCCGTCGTTCGCGCGCGGCGCCCGTCCGTCGGCGAGTCGACGTCGGCGACGGAGGTGGGCGCCGTCGGCGTCGTCGCCGACGACGACGGCGAGAGCCGATCCGTCGTGTACGACGTCGTCGACGGAGACGGAAAAGCCGGAAAAGACGCCGACGCCGCCGGGCGCGCGACGAGGCGGGTCGATCAGCCGTTTAAGGCGGAGGCTCCGGCTCCGCTCTCGAAAGCGCGACGCGAGGGCGTGGGGTCGAGTCGGAAGCCCGGGGGTGGGGGTCGCGGGGGGGAGGGTGAGGCGGAGGGCGTCGGGGCGGTGTCGCCGGCGCTGCGGCGCGTGGGCGCGAAGATTGCGCGCGCGGCGAGGCGGGGGGTGGAGGCGCTCGGGCGGCCGCTGGAGATCACCGCGCCCGTGAGGCAGAGGCACTGGGTGGAGATCCACGAGTCCATGTTCTGACGAAAGGCGAGGGGGGAGGAGGTGTGGGTGTACGCATAGCATTGAGCAACGCGCAAAGGGACGAGTACCTGAAACGAGTACCTGAAACGAGTACCTGGAACGAGTACCTGAAACGAGTACCTGTTCTCGCTCACCCGTACGATAGTCTCGAGACGACGGATGTTCAGTTCGCGCACGAAACTTGGTGCTGTCTACTTATACCAGATAGCTGTCGCGCGGCGGAAGGGAGATTTTCCAGTCTGCTTGACCCCGCCGGCTTTCAACAGTTCCTGTTCGCTTCCACGACGCCGTTCGTCTCTTTCGTCTCCGCAGCCTCGCGCTCGCGATCGCCCCCGCGCCCTCGGACAACCGCGCGCGCGCGTTCCTTCGCGCGGCGTTCGACGATGTCGGCCGCGGGGGCGCGGCTGTGGGAGTCGCTCGCGTCCAAGCCGGGGCGCGCGGTGTTCTTCCCGAACATCCCGCTGCGCCTCGTCGCCCCCACCCCGGAGGCGGCCGCCAAGGGGCTCAGCGTCGTCACCTTCATCACCGTCCCGTCCACGTCGAAGGTGCGCGTCGAGAAGTCCAGCCGACGAAAACCCCCGCGCCGAGAACTCGAGCGCGCCGCCGCCGATCCCCGCGGATCCCGCCTCGCGACCCGAAGCCTGCTCTCTGACGCCCGCCCTCACGCCCCCGCCCGCCCCCCCCCCATCGCCCCGATCGCGCGTGCATCGTTTTCCCCCACCGCGCCCCACCGCCGCCCCCTCCTCGCCGACGTCGCTCAGACGGAAGTTCGCAACCTTTTGCAGTCGGTGTACGGCGTCGGGGTGGATAAGGTGCACACGGCGAACTACGAGGGGAAGAAGAAGCGCCGGGGGTTCCACTATTACCAGAAGGCGGACTACAAGAAGGTGTACGTGAAGCTCCGGGAGCGGTGGTTCCCGCCCCCGGGGTTTGCCGTGCAGGCGGTGGACGGCGACGCGTCCAAGGGGCACAAACCCAAGACGTCGCCGGTGAAGGGGGGGAACCAGAGCCACTGGCTGAGAAACGACGAGGGGGAGTGAAGCGACGGTGTGATGATCGGTGGGGGCGAGGACAGGGAACGAAGGCGAGGGGAGAGGAAGCGGCCGCGGTGCGAAGAGCGGCGGGAAGAGAATCCTCCTCCCCTCAGATTTTTCAGTTCTTGCACTTGACTGGTCGACATTTGATGCGCTCGCCGCACTCCGTCATCAGTGCTTGCTTGCCTCGTCATCGCGGCGATTCGCTTTTGTCAACCTCCTCTCCCGTCCGCGCCCCTCACGCACACCGAGTCGACGCGCGCGCCGCTCGCGCCATGTCCGACTCGCCTGCGCCGCTCGTTCGCTCTTTTGACACTCCCGCGGTTCAGCGCTACCTCGAGTCGCGCGCGTACGTCGAGACGACCAAGTTCGTGCACTCGCGCAACGCGAACGCGTTCGAGGGCGTCCCGCCGAACCCGGGCGAGACGCACGTCTGGGCGGCGAGCGGGAAGCTGTGCTCCCAGGTCGTCATCGGGCAGCCGCTGCAGTACCAGGGCTTGCAGCCGCTGTGGCCGAAGTGGGGCGTGTGCAAGACTCCCGCGCTGCTCCGGGACGCGTGATGTTCGCCGCGTGCGCGAGACGCGGAGGGGACGCCTCGTCGCGGGCGGACTCGGAATCAGGCCCCCCGTCCCGACGCGCGACGCCTCGCGCCGTTTCCGGCGTCGAAGCCGCGCCCGTCCCCCCCCCCGCCCTGACGATGGACCCCCCGCGCGAGGACGACGCGGACCCCTGGGACCACCACCCGCACCCCGCCGGCCCGCTCCCGGCCGCGCAGGCGATGGTGCGCGAGGAACGAAGGCGCGACGCCGAGGCGGAGGCCGCGCCGGGGCCGGAGGCTGCGCCGGGAAGGCAGACGATGCGCTTCGAGGAGCGACGCGAAGAAGACGACGCGGCGCCGCCGCCGACGTTTTCGACGCGGGCGAGCGCGCCGGGCGACCCCGGGACGAACGGCGAAAAGTGCGGCGCGTGACGAGGCGTGCGGTCCGGTCGTGGCGAGGGGGGCGTTCGAGAGCGCGAGCGAAGGTGCGGCGCGTGTGCGGCGTTCGTCCCGAGTTGATGTGTTTGTTCACACTACGTATTGTCAAACCTTCGCCCGAACCTCCGGTTCCGAGCGCCGCGGAGAAAAAAAAAACGGCGCTCGGGGAACCGGGGCTGTCCGCGCTTTATGTCGCCGGCGACCCGAAAAAAAACGCGCGCGGTCACTGGCACGATTGGATCCGCTCCCTCACGATCTCCCTCTGCTCCGCGGAGCAGTGCGGGACGCACGCGCGGAGGAGGTCTCTGGGCAGCTCCAACCCGTTGGGTTCGTTGGCGGCTCTGAGCGCCGCCGCCGCTTTTTTCGCGTCGCCCGCGCGCGTCGCCTCCACCTTGGTCTGCAAAATCGCGAGGTGCTCGTCCAAGATGGCGAACAGCGCGGCGAAACAGTCGCTCCACTCCGGGCTGGAGTCGTAGTCCGCGCCGAGGATCCCGAGCCTCGAGCCTTGCTCCAGGACCGCGCGGATGAGTCCCGCGAGGCTCGCGCCCGGCCCCGAGGCGGCGGCGAGCGACGGCAGCGCGTCCCTCCTCGCCGCGCACGCGCTCGCCAGCGCCTCGATGGCGGAGGCGGTGGCGTTCGCCGGAAGGTACCCGACCGCGGTCGCCGCCTCCTTCACGAGCGCCGCGGCGCTGTCCTGCTGCTCCGCGGCCTGGTGGACCTTATCGACCGCCGCGGCCTGCGCAGCCTTATCGCCGGCGACGAGCATCGCGGGCGCCTTCCGCATCACCGCCCAGGTCAGCGCCGCCGCCGCCGAGCACCCGTGCCTGAGCCGCGGCAAGAGCTCCGCGAGCATGACCCGCCCCTTGTGCAACGCCACGAGGGATTCGAACACCGCGTCCGAGTCCCCGCGCTTCGTCGCCTGCGGCGTCAGCACGGGCACCGCGGGCAGGCGGATCGTCCCCGCGAGGCCCTCGAGGAGGAAATCCCTTCGGCGGGCCATGGCGGCGGGCGCCTCCGCGGCGACGCCGGCTTCCACCTGCCGGTCGATGTCGTCGACGTCCAGGAGGAGGCACATGCCGTCCTCGATCATGATCCGCGCCGCGAGCAGGGGTTCCTGCTCGAGACGGCGGCCGCCGCCGAGGACGCCGTCGGATTCCTCGCGGCCCGCGCCGCCGTCCTTCTCCCCGTCCCCGCGCATGTCCACGATGGGCTTCGGCGCTCGGATGTTGCTGAAGGGGACGCGGCCCAGACCCTCGAGGGTGACAAACGCCGTCGGCGCGCGCGCCTCCTTCGCCTGGGGCGCCACCTCGCGGAGCGTCTCCGGGGCGAACGGTTCCTTGAGCTTGCTCGCGTTCGTCACGGAGAGCCACTTCTGGTAGTAGTAATCGTGCTCGTACGCCGCGCGGTCGAGGGGGTGCGTCGCCGCCCACTGGATGCGCAAGATCTGCTCAATCTCGTCGCTCGTCATGAGCTTCGACGACCGGTTCCGGTGGTTGTGCTTCTGCCCGCCGTGGCTCTGGCGCCGGTTGTTCCCCCCGCGCCCGCCGCGGTTCCCACCGTACGGCGAATCCCTGCCTCCGAAGGACCCGTCCCAATCGTCCCTCAGCCGATCCTCGGGAAGCGGCGCGACGCCCGGCATGCCCGGGATGTGATCCGCCGTCATCAGCACGCCGGGCATGCCAGGCACCTCGCGGGGGCCGGGAACGCCGCGCCCGCCGCCGCCTTCCAGGGGCTGATCCGCCCACTCGGGGACGCCATCGTCGCGACCGTACCCGCCGCCCTGGCCGCCCATGTTCGCGTTCGGCGGGGGGAACCTCGGGTCGCCGCCGGGGCGCGGGGGGGGAGGCATCCCGCCGCGAGGCGGGGGAGGGCCGCCGCGGGCCGGGGGGGGGAACCCGCCGGGGCCACCCATGCCCATCCCTGGCATCCCAGGGGGAGGGCCGGGCATCCCAGGAGGGGGGCCGCGCGGAGCCATGTGCGCCGGCGGCGGCTGCATGCCTCGGAGCATGCCCGGAGGGGGCATGGGGGGGCCGCCGCCGGGGGCCATCGCGCCGGGCGGCGGCGGCGCGTGCTGCTGCTGCTGCTGCTGCTGCTGCTGCTTGTACTGCTGCTGGAACTGCAGGCGCTCGCGCTCGAACGCCGCCTGGCGCTGCTGGAACGCGGACGGCGGTGCGCCGGTGGCGGCGGCGGGCTGGTTCGCGGCGCCCATCAGGTCCTGCGGGCGGAGCAGGTTCGTCCTGCTCGGGGGCGCGGCGGTGAGGTAGGACGACACCTCCGTGTCCGCGATCGAGAGCGTGCTCGCGAAGAGGTCGCCCATGTCGCGGCTCGAGGGGATATCCACCTCCTCCACCGCGCCCTCGAGCTGGAGCGTGGATGGGTCATCTTCGAGGTCGCCGCCGAGCTCCTCGCCGTCGTCGATGGCTTCGCCGAAGAACCCCGAGTCGGGGGGCTTCTGCTCCGCCCCGCCGAAAAAGCCGCCGCGGCTGCGAGATCCGGGGAAGACGAGGGGGAGAGCGCGCGGGGCGGGGGCGAGATCGGTCAGGCTCGAGCGCACGCGCGGGGTCGGGTGAGGCTGGATCGCGTTCGCGGCGACGAATTCTCGCGCGGCGCGCGATCGCGCCGCTCGATCGCGCCGCTCGATCGCAGAGGCGCCCGCGCGGCGCTCGCCCGCGCGCCGATCGGCGCGCGGCAAAACCCGCGCGAGGATCCGCCCCGTCCGATGGATCGTCGATCGTGAAGAGCGCGACGCCGCGAACGCGCGGGGGGGTCGCGCTGGAGACGCACCTGGCGCCGAACATCCTCCCGGGATCTTTCGTGGAAGACGCGCTTCGCGTCCCTCCCCGGTGGTTGCGGCGCGAGCGCCGTGCGCCCGAGGCTGTGGCGCGCCAAAGGCGCCGATTTCGAGGAAAGAAGAAAAGGCAAGACTAAAAGGACCCTCACGCCATCACGTGCCGCGTCGCCCGCCGCGACCGACGAACGCGTGACGTCCGATTGAACGTCGACACTGATTAATCTCACCCGGGTGAGACATGACGACGTGTGGACGGTTTAGTTAAACACTCCCCCTCCCTCCGCGTTCACCTCCTCCCCCCGCGCCCTCCTCTCACTCGCGTCCCCCCCTCATCATCGCCCCCTCCTCCTCATCAGCTCGAGAGTAAGAACGCGACGACGTCCGAGAGACTCACGACGCCCTCCACGACGCCCGTCGCGGCGTCCACGACGACGAGCCGCCGCACGCCCGGGAGGCTCAGCGCCTCCACCACCGCCCTCAGCGTGTCCGCGCGCGTGCACGTGTGCGCCCTCGGGCTCGGAAGCCCCGGGTTCCGCGCGTGCGGCGGCGGCGTCCCGGCGGCCTGCGCCCCCTGCGCCGCCGCCGCCGCCGCGTGCATCGCCGCCTGCTGCGCCGCCGCCGCCTCCCGCTGAGGATTCCGCCCCGCCGCGAGCGCCTGCGCGACGGTGAATTCGTTGAGCGCGACCCTCCGGTACGTGTTGTTCGCGGCGAGCAGGATGACGTCCGCCCGGGCGTACACGTCCACGAGCCGCCCCGCCTCGTCCACGACGGGCAGCGCGCCGCACCCGGGCATCATCCGGAACGCGTCCGCGACCGTGCTGCTCGGGAGGATCGCCTTGATGGGCAGGAGCTGCGGCGCCGGTGTCCCCGCGGACGCGGCGGCGGCGGCGGCGGATCGCGGCGCGCCCTCGACGCCCGCGCTCGGGTTGCCCCCGCCGCCGGGCTGCCGCTGCGAGCCGCGGAACCCGCCCAGGGCCGCCGTCCAAGTGCCGAGGGGCAGCGCGCCCACGGGCTGCGAGAAGAGCGGGAGCGCCGAGGGCACGCCGCGGAAGTGCCTGACGAGACACGCGAGGACCTCGGCTAAGTTCGTCAGGTGCAGGAGCTGCGGCGCGCCGAGCGGCCGCGCCCCGGGCATTCCCCCCCCGCCGCTCGCTCCGCCCGAGCTCGAGCCACCGTCCCGGCGATGCGACGGGGACGCGGCGTCGTTCGCGTCCGCTCGCGACCCGCCGGTTTGGGGCGTTTCCCCTCCCGTCCCGCTTCCGGCTTCCCCCATCTCCGCGGCGGAGGCGCTCGGCGTTTGCCCCCTGGGAACGTGTGCGCCGTACGACAACACCGGCGCGAGCGCGAGTCGGCCTTGCATGAGCGTCAGCGAGACGAGGTGCAGGGAGTCCTCCGGGCGCACGGAGACGAGCGGGGCGGGCGCGCGCCCCGTCTCCGCGGCTTGCTCCGCCCTCACCGCGGCGATGGTGTGCGCGTCGAGCTCCGCCTCGCTCACCGAGGTGTTGGCGAGGCTGGAGCCGACGATTTGCGTGATGTCGATGAAATCCCCCGCGGATAACATCCCGACGAACTCCCTCCGGCGCTCGTCCCACAGCGGCGCGGCCATGATGCCCTGCTCGAAACACGCGTGGAACGCGCGCCGGACCGGGAGCTCGGTGTCCAGGACGACCACCTTGTTGCTCTCGGGGATGAGCTCGTACGCGGTGTGCCGCTGCAAAAATTCCAACACGCGCGCGCGGCTCGCGTCGGGGGCGCCCTCCGCGCCGGGAACCGCGCCGGCGACGCCCTTGACGCCCATCGCGGAGATGGAACCCTGCTGCGGCTGCTTCAGCTGGCCCTCGCTGTCGCGCTTGATCTGCATCTGACCCATGCTCGAACCGATCCAATCCATGCCGCTGTCCCCGCCCCCGCCGGAGCCCCCCTGGGGCGGCTGAGGGATGGGGATCGCCTGACCGCCGGCGCCCTCGCCCGAGGTCCCGGGCTTCTTCACGAACAGCCTGAGTGGCGAGCGGGGGGAGACGCGAGGGGAGCGCGCGGGGAGGAGAGAGAGGGCGTCAGAGACCCGCGGTCGAGAGGAGGCGAAGAGGCGCGGCGGGATCATTCCGCGGATGGTGGGCGGGGAAAAAAGACCACGCCTTCGGACGCCCAGCCGGGGGCGGGATGGAGGGTTTTCATCGAACCCCGAGGGGCGGGGCGGGGCGCCGCACGACGTCGCGCGGGCGGCGGCGAAGCGGCGCTCGCGCGCGCGCACCGCGGTCCGCGGATCGCGGGGATCGCGTACCAGTTGTTCACGTTGCCGAGGGGATCTTGGATGAACGCCTGGTTCTCGTCGTGTCGCCATTCCCCGTCGACGATGAATTTGTACTGGTGGTACCCCGGCGGCAAATTGCACACGACCGCGAAAACCTGCACGCCGTTCGGCGTGGGCTCGGGCGCCATCGGAACCGTCTCCAGCCAGTTCGTGAAGGAGCCGCACAGGTGGACCTGGGGGAGGGGAAGCGCGGGGAGGGGAGAGACGGGAGCGTGAGGAGGGGCGGCGGAGATCAGCCGCGCGCGAACGGCCCGACGGCGGGGCCGTCGCGCGAATGTTACCGGGGCGGGTGCGTGAGAACGCGCTCGTCGATGGGGGGGCCGGTGGGAAGCGCGCGCACCTGCTTGCCGCCGTACGCCCAGACGAACCGCGTGGGGAAGACCATCTGCTGGTACATCGCCTGCTGCGCCATGGCGCCAGACTCTCCCGCACGAGGAGCGTCCGTCGCGCCAAACCGCCGCGCGTTGTGCGAGATCGCCGTCCGCGTCAGCGAAAAAGTACCCCGCCGAGAGTGGCAAAAGGGTCGGGCGACGATTCGACCCCCAGTTTGCTCGCGGGACGGCCGCCGCGCGCGCGGCAAGTCATCGGAGAACTGCTGCTGGCGCGATCATCCGTGCTACGCGCGGGAACGACGCGCGACGGCCTCGTCCGCCTCACACCGCGGCGCGCCGATCGCGCGACCTCGTCCTCGTCCGCTCTCTCGCTCCGAGGTTTCGCGCGCGCGCGCGTGGGACCACAGGACTCGCGGACCGACCGTCGCGCGGGCCGCCGGGCGGGGCGAGGCGTCGCGCGAGGAGGCGTCCCGCGCGCAGGGCGGATCCGCGCGGGAAGGCGCGCGCGATCCAGCATGTTTTTCCACCTCAATCTGGACAAGCACGTCCTCCTGGAGCCGAGGCACTTCGGGAAGAACATGCGCGAGGTGCTCGAGGAGAAGCTCCGCAACGAGGTACGCGCGCGGAACCGCGAAGAGCGTCGCCCTTCGTCTCTCCTCGGTCGCCCGCCCCCCCCCCCGGGGGTTCGGCCCGCGTCCGCCAGCGCGACGCGAGAGGGACCCGCCGCGGCGATCGATCGACGTAACCCTAGGCGTCTCGATCCCGACGGACGCGACCCGCGGGAGCTCCGCTCGCCGAGGGGAACGTCCCCGAACCCCGGAGTGAGAGCGGCCTCGCTCAGCCCCCGCTGACGTCTCGTTCGCGCCGAAACCCCCTCTCTCCTCTCTCGCGCAGGTGGAGGGCAGCTGCACGGGTCGCCACGGGTTCATCATCATGATCACGGGCCTGACGCACGTGAGCGAGGGGATGGTGACGGACGACGGCACGGCGCGGGCCAAGTTCCACGTCAAGTACAGCTGCGTCGCGTTCCGCCCCTTCAAGGGCGAGGTTCTGGACGCCACGGTGACGCAGGTGAACAAGTTCGGGTTCTTCGCCGAGGCCGGCCCGCTGAGCCTCTTCGTCTCCAACCAGCTCATCGAGGACGACATGACGTTTGAGAGCGTGGACGAAAACGCATACGTCTCCGCCGACGGGGAGGTGAGGATCCAGAAAAACGCCGAGGTCAGGGTCAGGGTCGTGGGCATGAGGATCGACGCGAGCGAAATCTTCTGCATCGCCACCATCAAGGAAGATTACCTCGGCGTCATCGGGAAGGCCGAGGAGGGAGAGGGCGTCGAGGAAGACGCGTGAGACGCGGGAAGCGCGCGGTTTCGAAGATTGTATTCCGCACCCGGGAACCGTCAAACTGCCGGAAAATTAAATTAAATGAGTCCACCTCCTCGTCGCTCGTCCGCGCTCCCTCTTAGGTACCTACGCGTCGGACTTGGCTCGTCCGATGGCTCTCTGGATTTCCGCGGCGACGGTCTCCCTGTGTATCTGCATCGCGGTTTTCCCGTCCATGGTGCGCTTCACGTCGAGGTTCGCGCCGGATTCTCGGAGAAGGTTGAAACAGTCGGCGTGGCCCTCCGCGGCGGCGAACATCGCCGCGGTGGCGTTTGCGTTTTTAGTGGCAAAGTCGATCTCCGCGCCCGCGTCGAGGGCCTCGCGGACGCACCCGACGTGTCCGTTCTTCGCCGCCTCCATCAGACACGTGCGCCCGTACCCGTTCTGCACCGTCGTCTGAACGCCGCCGAGGTCGGGGTCGAGTAAGACGCGCAACACCTCCGCGTGGCCGCGGGCGGCGGCTTCGCACGCGATGGCGCGGCCGTTCCCGAACGCCGCGCCCAGCTCGGCGCCGTGCTCCAGGAGGAGCCTGAGCGCGGGGGCCGAGCCGGCGTGCGCGGCGCGCTGCGCCGCGGTGCGGAGCTGCGCGACGCGGATCGCGCGCGAGCTCGAGTCCAAATCCGCCGCGGTCGACTCGCCGTACGCCTCCGCGAGGAGGTCTCGGAGCTGGTCCACCTCGTTCGCCACCGCGAGCTCCACGACGAGCTGGCCGGCGCCGGGGGAGGCCGAACCGGGCCTGACCGCGGACGGAGGGGCGAGGCCGCGGCGCCGGGCGGCGCGACGAAGGGGGGCTGGACGTGACGACGCCGCGACCGCCGCCGCGCGCGCCGCCGCGGGCGCCGCCGCGACCGCCATGCGCCGCGCGTGGCGAAGTGATCGTGAAGTTGTTGTTTCGCGTCTCGGCGCGGCACGACGACTCTGCTTAGAAGATGCTCATCGGCCCGGTGCGACCCCCGGGACGAAAATCAACCGGGCACTGCCCCCCGCCGGCTACTTCGCGACCCGCCGCGCATGCATCGCGCGCTCGCTCGTGCATCCGCGCTCTCGACGCGCGCTTGGCGACCGCCGCCTCGACCCCCGACCCCTCCGCCGCTCTCGGCTCACCTCCGCGGCCCACCTCCGCGGACGGCATCGAACGACGCGAACCCGAATCCGCGCCTCCTCGCGATGCCCTCGACGAAACGCGCGCGCCTCTCCGCCCGCGCGTCCTCGCCCGCGCCCCCCGAGACCCCGTCTCCGACCAAGCCCTCGCCGGGCGCGACGGTGCGGCGCCCGCCGCTCGCGCGCGGGTCCTCGGGCGCCTCGTGCCCCGATGAGGCGCGCCACGAGTACTTCGGCGACGTCCTCGTCTCGGACGCCCTCTCGCACATCGCCGCCTCGGACGCGACGCTCGCGCGCGTCGTCGCCGCATCGGGCCCCCTCCCGCGCTTCGCCGAGTGTCAGCGCGCGAGGCTCGCGCGCCACGAGCCCAACCGCGCGTTCCGCGCCCTCGCGCGCGCCATCGTCTTCCAGCAGCTCAACGGCAAAGCCGCGAGTACCATCTTCGCCCGCGTGCGCGCGTGCGTCGGCGCGGAGGATGACCTCGCGCGTCTCACCCCGGACGCCGTGCTCGCGGCGGATGAGGACGCCATGCGAAGATGCGGCCTCTCCGCGCGCAAGCTCGAGTACCTTCGCGGCCTCGCCGACGCGTTCGGAGGAGGAGGTGCCGAGGTGCCGAAGGGAAAGGTCTCCGGCGCGCGCGGGGGACGTTTTCCGAAGCTCAGCGACGAGGTGTTGGAGTCGGCGTCGGACGCGGAGGCGTACGACGCGCTCGTGCGACTGCGAGGCGTCGGGCCGTGGAGCGTGCACATGTTCCAGATGTTCTACCTGAACCGGCCGGACGTCCTCCCGACGGGCGATTTCGGGGTGAGGAAGGGGATGATGCGGTTGTACGGCCTGAGCGCGATGCCCACGCCGGAGAAGATGGAGGCCATCGCGGCGAAGTGGGCGCCGTATCGAACGCTCGCGAGCATGTTCATGTGGAAAGTCGCGGACGAGGCGAATCTCCAGGCGCAGACGCCGAGGGGGGAGGCGAGGTCGGATGCTGACGGTCGATCGGCGGGCGACGGTGAGCGGGCGAAGAAGAAGAAACGAGCGTGAGAGGTGACGCGGTACTCGCTCGCGACGCGCGGCTCGCGCGCCCTCCCCCCCCGCGTCACTCTCGTCCCGCGCGTCACCGCGAAGGCGTTCCGCGATGATGTTGACGGCGACGACGACGCGGGCGGTTCCCGCCGCGCGTCCCCGAGGGCGTCGCGCGTCCCGGCCTCGGTCGACGTCGCGCGCTTCGGCTCGCCGTGGCGACACGTCGACGCCGGCCGCGGACGATGACGGATCGCGGCCCTCGACGGACCGGCGCGTCTTCGTGCTCTCGGCGATCGCCGCGACGCTCGCGCCTCCGTTCGCGTCGGTCCCGCGCGCGGTCGCCCTGCCCGCGGAGGCGAAGCCGATGTCCGCGGTGGACGCGTACGTGACGCTGATGGACGGCCGCGACGCGATCGCGTCCGCGATGGCGCTCAGAGGCACGGAGGGGGGCAAGCGTCAGCGCGTGTATAACCTCCTCCCGCGCTACGCGGACAAGGCCAGGACGATGACCGCGGCTCTGCCCGCGGCGGTCGTCGCGTCGTACGGCGCGGTCGTCCAGCCCGACGACCCTGCCGGTGGCGCACCCGGTGCGCCCGGGGAGGGACCCTTCGTCGGCGTCCCCGAGTCCAAGATGGGGGCGATGGAGGAGGTGCTCATCGGCGCCAAAAACGTCGTCGCGTTGGCCGCGTTCGTCGCCGAGGACAGACCCTTCACCGACGACGACATCCCCCAGGAAACCTTCGAGTCGGCGATCGCCGCCATCGACGCGATCCTGGGGGACGGAGACGGGGAGACGGTCAGGAAAGCCTCCGCGGAGAGGTGCAGGAGGCTCCTCGCCGGCGCGAGGGACATGGACGAGATGCGAACCTTCGCGTCGAGTCCCGCGTGCAACGCCCTCTGATGATTTTGAAGACACCTCATCTTTAGAGACGGCGTCAAGTTTGTACTACTAAGGGAGACGACTCGACGCGCGCGAACGATGACATCACGCGAAGAGCGGACCTTCTCTTTCAGAACGCGCCGCGCGGCGCGGCGCGGCATAGCTACAAGTACTCGTCTGTCGTCGACGGCGTCGTCGCCCTCTCTCCGACTGCTCACTGTTGCGGCGGCATCCCTCCCATCCCCGCCCCCGCTCCTGCGGCGCCCGGGAACATCGTCGCGAGCTTCATGAACACCTGCATGATCTCCGGATCGTTCTGGTACTTCATGATGTTGTTCGGGTTGCTCGAGCAATCCATCACCGCCTGCTGGATCTTGGGGTTCTGGAACGCCATCGCGAGCTCCGGGTCGCCCATGAGCTTCGAGATGGCATCCTGCGGGGTCATCCCCATCGCCGCGAACTGCTCCTGCACCTCCGGCGAGTTGACATCCGGCATGCCCATCCCCGGCGCGCCGTCCGCCCCGCCGCCGGCCTTCATCTGCCGCATGATATCCCTGAGCTGGTCCTTGTACATCGGGTTCGAGAGGAGCATCTCGAACGTCTCGGGGTTACGCATCATCTCCGGCAGGTACGGGTACATCATCTCCTGCATCTGCGGGTTCCGCAGCATCTCCTGCATGTACGCCAGCTCCGCCTCCTCATCCTCGGGCGACTGCACGGGCTCGCCCTCCACCGTCGGGCTCGACGCCGACGCGGACCCGGACCCGGACGCGGACTCGCTCGCCATCGTCTCGAACGGGTTCGGAGCGGGCGCCTCCTTGCTCGGCCCGGCGTCGTCCGTCGCGTCCGAGAAGAAGCTCCCGGACCCGGGCATGGCGGGCGCGGCGTCCTTCTTCTCCTCAGACGCCGACGCCGACGTCTTCGCGTCGGACGTCTCCGGCGCGTCGGATTTCTTCGCGGGCTCCGCCGCGGGGACGTCGACCGTCGCGGTGGCGGCGGAGGCGGCGGCGGGCTTGGGCGTGGGGGGGGGCGTGGGCGTGGACGGGAAGGGGGGGAAGCCCGCGGCGCCGCCGGGGGTGGGGGGCATGCCGGGCATCCCGCCGCCCATGGGAGGCATGCCGGGCATACCGCCCGGGGCGCCCGGGCCGCCCGCCTGCTTCATCGCCTGCTTCATCATCTGCTGCATCATCATGCTCTGCATGTCGCCCTTCTTGCCGCCGAGGAACTCCATGACCTTCATGCCGCCCACCGCGAGGGCGACGCCGAGGCCCACGAGCATCCATCCGGGCGTCCCGCTCGACTTGGCCGGCGGGGGCGGGTAGGGCTGGTAGTAGCCTTGGGGGGGGCCGGCCTGGTGGTAGCCTTGGTACTGCTGCTGCTGACCGGGCGCGCCCGCGGTCGGGGGCATCGGCAGGGGGGCTGTGGGCGGGAGGGAAGGAGGGACGGGGGAGGGGAGGGGGGGGAGGGCAGAATCGAACGAGGGGCGTTGGAAGGGTCAGTCGGCGCGAGAGGACGGAGGGGAGACCGCGGAGCGACGCGTGGCGCTTTTTTCAATTTCGATCGAAAAGGCGGGCGGGGCGGGCACGCACGAGGCGGGACGTAGCCGGCGGGCGGGGGCAGGACGGCGGGCGGAGGCGTCGTGGGGGCGTCCACGGGCGCTTCCTCGACGGCGGGCGCCTTGGCGGTCTCCGCCGGGGCCGCCTTCTTCTTCCCCGCGCGCGTCACGAGCGCGACGCGACCGGGGCGGCCGAGGTGCGCGGGACGCGCGCGCATCGGGGAGCGATCGGGCCACCGCGATCGCGCGCCCGCGCGAGCCGGCGCGGCGAGGGCGACGCCGCTGACGACGGTCATGGACGCCATGTGCTCAGATAACCGAGGGTGGACTCGCGAGCGGGCTCCCGAGACGAGGAACGCGCGCGGTGCTCTGCGTGCGCGTCGTCGCGTCGCCGCCCCTCGTCGATCGCGCCGTCTCTATCCAAAGCGGCGGCTGGGAGAGATCGTTGGCGCCAGCAGCTCGCCTCCGCGTTTTCTGACGATCCAGCTCAGCGCTCCCCCCCCGGGGCCCTGTTCGATATACGCGGAGCGTCGAACGCCCCGTCCCCTTCGCTCGACACTCCTTCGCGAGCGTCCCGGACGCGCCTCCCACGCGCTGGCGACGCGATGGAGACGCCCGCTTCGATCAGCAACAGCGCTCGCGCGGCGACGCTGATTCAGCGCGCGTTTCGCGGCGCGCAGAGGCGGATCGCGGCGGAGCAGGAGGACCTCAGCGCCATCCTGTGCGCGATGGAGGAGGCGGACGAGGCCCGGATCAATCGCCGGGAGAGCGTCATGAGCAAGGTCAACCGCACGCTCGAGGACTTCATCTCCACCGTCGGGTCCAAGCTCAGGGGCGGCGGCGAGGGCGCGGCGACGACGCGCGCGCTCACCCCCAAGTCCCTGACCAAGCCGGCCCTCCCGACGCTCACCTCCGGAAGCGTGCAGAATCTCATCGCGGGGCTCGGCGAGGACGAGCGCGTGGCGATGGTGGACGCGCTCGCCATCCTCCAGGCGGCGACGGTTTTGTTCATGAACGAACCCAGCGTCGTGGACGTGCACGTCCCGGAGAACGGACGGTGCATCGTCGTCGGCGACCTACACGGCCAACTGGTGCGCGAGCGGGACGACGACGCCCCGACCCCGCGCGTCGTTGTTACCCGCCGAGGACCGCCCCGGGACCCGAGCGAGCGATCCGAGGATCCTCGACGGGAGCTTCTCCTCCGCGTCGTCCGTTCTGGCCCCCCTTCGAGCGTCTCGTCCGTTCTCCCTTTCTCGTCCGTTTTTCGTTCTCACTCACCCCGGTCGGTTTCCGTTTCTCGTCAGGACGACCTCCTTCACATCTTCCGCAAGCTCGGCGCGCCGAGCGCGGAGAACGTGTACGTGTTCAACGGCGACCTCGTGGACCGCGGCGACCACGGGTGCGAGCTCGTCTTGCTCGTCTTCGCGCTGAAGCTGCAGGACCCCGCGAGCGTGCACGTCAACCGCGGGAACCACGAGGAGCCGCACATCAACATCTACAGCGGGTTCGAGGAGGAGTGCATCTCGAAGTACGACCACCGCGTGTTCCAGATGTTCCACCACGCGTTCGTGTGGCTGCCGTACGCCGCCGTCGTGAACGACGCGACGCTCGTGCTTCACGCCGGCTTACCCGCGGAGTGGCGGGACGTCGGCGTCGCGGATCTGCGCGGCGTGGCGCGGGGCCCTGACGTGTGCTCGGAGGAGAAGAACTGGGGGAAGGAATCCTGGATCCGGGACATCCTGTGGAGCGACCCGCACCCCGACCCGGCGTTCCGCGGGTTCGAGGAGTCCGCGCGCGGCGCCGGGGTGCTCTGGGGCGAGGACGTCACCAGGGCTTTTTTGGAGAAGGAGGGCCTGCGCGCCATCGTGCGGTCGCACCAGTGCGTCCCCGCCGGCGTCGCGGTGACGCACGCGGGGCTCGTGTACACGGTGTTCAGCGCGAGTAACTACTGCGGCACGAGCGGGAACCTCGGCGCGGTGTTGGTCTTCGGGCACGGCGACGAGCGGCCGACGGAGACGTACCAGTGGGACCCCGCGAAGGACCCGAAGATGTCCTCTCCGGTGGTGAGCAACCGGCGGAGTAAGGAGATTCGCAGACGAGCGGCGGTGCAGCAGGCGAGCGAGTACGTCGTCGAGCACCGCGCGGCGCTGCTGGAGTACTTCAAGCGCGTGGACGTCGGCGGACGCGGCGTGGTGTCGTTTTACGAGTGGGCGCGCGGGCTGGCGCAGGTGCTGCAGGTGCGCCTGGCGTGGCAGAAGCTCGTGAGCGGGCTGGTCGCGCCCGAGGACATGGACCCCGAGTGCGACGGGGTGGCGTACGAGCGGTGGCTGGCGAGATTCACCGTCGAGCTCAAGGGCGGGTGTAAGGCGTGGCAGAGCGAGGTCGTGGAGAAGATCTCCGCGGCGGTGTTCCAGTCCGGCGGCGACCTCGCCGAGGCGTTCCGGGAGATGGATGCGGACGGAAGCGGAGAAATCTCCGCGGAGGAGTTCCGCGTCGCCGTCCGGCGGCGGCTCCCGAGCCTCGCCGTGTTGTCCGACGCGCAGCTCGAGGCGGTGGTTCGCGCGTTCGACGCGGACGGGTCGGGGCAGGTGGACGCCGACGAGTTCGAACACCTCCTGAACGCGCACATCGCCGAGGCGACCAAGAAGGGGGGCGGCGGCGGAAGCGAAGGCGAAGGCGGAGGCGGAGGCGAAGGCGGAGGCGGAGGCGAAGGCGAAGGCGGAGACGGAGGCGGCGAGGGTTCAGGGAACGGCGAGGGGGACGGACAAGCGAGCCGCAAGGTCGTGGGGTTGCAGTGGCGCACGAGCGGCGGCGACGGCGGCGAGCCTCCGAGGGGAGAGAGGGGGGGCGCCGAGGCGAGCGGGGGCGCGAACGCGCGCGACCCCGAGCGTCACGCGGAGCGCGCGCTGGCGGATGCGCTCGCGAGCCTCTTCTACACGCACCGCCGCGAGCTGTTCCACGTGTGGCACCGGCACTTCGACCGCGACGGCGCCGGGTCCATCGCGCGGGAGGAGTTCATCGCCGCCGTCAAGGCGCTGGATCGCGCGGGGGGGCCGGGGCTGCTGTCCGACGAGGCGCTCGAGAGGCTGGCGGAGACCCTCGACGGAAACGGCGACGGGAGGATCGACTTCGGGGAGTTCTCCAGGAACATCGGGGGGCTCGTCGAGCGCGTGCACGGCGGGGACCCGGACCGGGGGGGGAGAGGGTGAGGGAAGGGGGGAGGAGGAGGAGGAGGGGCGCGCGTAGGGTGCGAAGGGGGGAGGAGGAGGAGGGGCGCGCGTGGGGTGCGAATGTGGAAGGAGGAGGAGGGGCGCGCGTAGGGTGCGAATGTGGAAGCCGTCGGGTGTTCGCAGATGACGCGGCTGGGACGCTCAGAGTGGAAAAATTCGGATTTCATTCACATCGCATGCCGCGGGCTCAGCAAGATTTTTGACACGGGCGCCGGACGCCATCAGAATAACGCTATGATGATACGCATATTCCCGTCGATCTGACACGTCCCGCATCCGTCGCGTCCACCACAACTCGTGCGGCGCGGTGCGTCGCTCTGGGTCGCGATGGGGCGGCGCTCGCGACGGTCGCCTCGCGGGGCTGCCGCGGCGCTCCTCGCGGCGATTCTCGCGGCGTGCGCGGGCGCGACCGCGGGAGCCGACGGGTCGAATGCTACATTTGGGCCCTCGGGCGCGACGCCTCGGTGGGCTGGCGCGGTGGCTGGCGTCGCCGCGCGAAGCGGCGGGTGCGGGGGCGCCGCTGGGGCGCCGATCGCGCGCGTGACGCTCCAGGAGGCGCCGCCCGCGGCGGCGTCGGGGCTCGAGTGTCGGTTCGCGCTCGTGGACGAGTCCGCGGCGGCTTGGGAGGAGGCGTGGGACGTCGCCGCGGGCGCGGGGCCGGGCGCGCGCGCGATCCCGCTCGGGGGCAACATCACGAGCGACGACGAATTTTGGCGCCGCGTCCGAGCGCGCGTTTCCGAGGTCGAGGGCCTGGAGGGCGCCGCCGCGTTCGTCTCCGCGCGCGCCGAGCGCGACGCGCTCGACGTGACCGCGGTGACGTGCGAGATCCCGCCCGTCGCCGCTCACTTCGCCGGCGCCCCCGACGCCGGCGCTCTGGCGGTGACCGTCGCGTGGATCGAGGCGGATGCGAGCGCGTCGCTCGTCGAGGGCTCGCCCGGCGCGCCCGCGCCGGACGCCGCGAACGAGAACGACGCCCCGGCCCTCTCCGTCGCGCGCCCGGCCCTCTCCGACCCCGACGCGCTCGTTCGGTTCGCGGGCGCGGAGACCGCGCCGCTCGCGGTCGCCCCGAGCGCGTTCGGCGCGGTCGAGTGGGGCGATCTCGTCCTCGTCGAGGGCGCGGGCTTCCCGCCCGCCGCCGCGCTCGAGTGCGCGTTCGAGGGCAGCGAGCCCGAGGTCCCCGTCGAGCTCACCGGGTCCACCGGCGGCGACGCCTCGTCCGAGACCGGAGGCGTCGCCTCCGCGAGGGTGCTGGAGAACGGCGGCGACCCGGCGGCGACAAGGTTCGCGCGCGCGACGCCGCGACGCGCCGGCGAGACGCTCGACGCGGCGCGCGCCGCGTGCGCGCCGCCGCCCGCGGGCTTCCTCCTCGACCGCATCACGCTCAGATGGCGCGGCGTCGTCTTGGCCGCCGAGGGGTTTCTCTGTCCCGACGGCGGCGACCCCGACCCGGCGCCGGGATCGTCGATCGCGGCGACGTCGGCGTCGAGGGTTCCCGCGCCGCGGGTGATGCTCCGCGCGCACGAGTTCCTCGTCCCGGAGAGCGCGGGGGAGGTTCGCGTCGAGGTGTCCCTCGACGCGCGGTTCGCAGGCGCGCTCGCGCCCGTGACCGCGCGCGTGGAGCTGAGGGACGTCACCGCCACCGCGGGGGAGGACCACGGCGGGTTCGTGGACGCGGAGACGAACGCTCGCGACGGGGCGGGGGAGGGCGACGCGAAGACGAGCGTCGAGGTGACGTGGCCCGCGGGCGCCCCCGCGGGCGCGGCGAGAACGCTCGTCGTGCCCATCGTCGACGACGACCGCCACGAGGGCGAGGAGGACGCGCGTCTCGGCGGCGATCTCGACGGCGGCGGGGTGCCGTCGGATGGTGCCGTCGGGGCGCACGACGCCGCTCCCGGGTCGAGCGCGACGGCGCCTCCGTCTCCTCCGCGCGCCGAGCGGTTCGAGGTGGTGGTGGCGTCGACGACGTGGTCCGCCGTCGTCGCCGACGCGCCGAGGGACGCGGCGGCGCTCATCTCCGTCGTCGACGACGACCCGCCGCCGACGTTCGAGGTGCGCGCGGGGACCGTGGCGCACCGCCCGCACCCGGCCACGAACGCCGCGGGCGCGGACGCGGGGGGGGCGCTCCCGCTGACGACGCCGGAGGGCGCGGGGACCCCGCTCCTCGCCGCGTCGTCGCCGCTTCCGCCGTACGCGGATGTGCGGGCGACCGGCGATCGCGCCGCGGCGCTGGAGTACTTCGCCGCGCGGAACGAGGCGCTCGAGAGGCGCGAGCGCGAGCGGCGCGCGGCGTGGACGCCCCCCGCGGGGGATCCGAGCGCCGTCGAGTACGTCCCGACGCCCGTGCGCGTCGCCCGCGTCGCCGGCGCGCCGTCGCGCCGCGGGCCCGCCGTGCTCCGGTACGAGACGGTCCACGCGCCGCGGGAACGCGCGGCGTCGGACGGGTTCCTCGGGCTGGGGCTGGGCCAGCGCGCGGAGTACTTCGCCTCCGCCTCCGGCGCCGATTCGCACGCGCGCCCTCAGGAGCCGCCGAAGGTGCTTGGCGTCTCGGGCGAGATGACGCTCGACGCCGACGCGTCCTTCGCGGAACTCTTCGTGCCCGTCGCGTGGTCGCTCGTGCGGGACTACGACGACATCTCGGTGGGCGTGCGCTTGGCGGCGCTGGAGAACGCCAGGGCGCCGGTGAACGACGCGGCGGAGGCGGCGGCGCTTCGCGTGATCGGCGTCGAGGAGGGGGCGTGCCCGCGCGGGTTCGAACGCCCGTCGCCCGCGGCGGCGCGCGAAGCGCGCCTCGCGTCGCTCGACGTCGCGGGCTCGACGTCGCGGTCATCGACGGCGGGGACGGAAACCCCCACACCCCTCGACCTCGACCCGCCGTTCCACCCGTCGCGTCTCTCCTACCGCGTCGCGGTCCCATCGGTCTCGTCGGACGGCGCCGCGGTCGATGGCGTCGCGTTTTCCGTCGCGCCCTTCGACGCGCGCGCCGCCGTCGAGGTTCGCGTCGAGGGGTATCCCGACGCGGCGTCGAGCGTCCGACGCGCCGACGAAACCCCGGACCGATCGTTCCAGTCGTTCGCGGTGTCTCTTCCCGCGCGACCGCTCGCGCCCGCGACCAGGGCGCTCGTGATCGTCCGCGCGGTCGACGCGGCGAGCGGGCTGAACGTGACCGAGACGTACGAGGTTTCCTTCGACGACGCCGACGGGTTCGTGGACGACGCGCGCGAGGGGACGGAGGCGGAGGGGACGGAGGCGTCGGCCCTGGCGCCCGAGTCGGCTTCGGACGCGGCTTCCTCCTCCTCGGCCCCGTCCTCCGAGGAGGACTCGGGCTCCTCTTCCGTCTGCGTCGCGTGCGCGCTCGGATGGTTCTCCGAGACGCCCGACGCGACGGCGTGCCACCCGTGTCCCGCGGGGGCGGCGCCCGACGCGCGCAAGACGACGTGCGAGGCGTGCGCGCCCGGGTGGTACTCGCGGCGCGAGGCGCGGCACCGGTGTTCGCCGTGCATCGTCGGGACGCGCGCCGCGAGCGAGGGGTCGGACGCGTGCGACGCGTGTCCTCCGGGAACGTGGACGCGGGACGAGGACGCCGCGACGGCGTGCGAGGCCGAGCCGGGTGAAGAGGAGTCCGGCGGGGACGGGCGCGGCGACGCGGATTTGCGGGATTCTTCCCGGACGACGATTCGCACCGACGTGGCCATCGTCGCGAACTTCGCGCTCGAGTTTCCGGCGGGCGAGGAGGACGAGGCGCACGAGGACGGGGGTCGCTCGGGCGTGCCTTCGCTCGCGCTCGCCGACGCGGCGGGCGTGCGCGGCGCGGACGGCGCGACCTTCACCGACGCGTACGTCGTGACGCAGCTCGTTCGGTCGGATTGCGCGCGGGCGTTTGGCGTCCCGGTGAGCCGGGTCGCGGCGACGATTCGCATCGTCGGGGAGGAGGCGGAGGCGGAGGCGGAGCCGAGCGAGGAGGCGACGCGAAGGCGAAGGCTGCGCGGCGAGGAGGAGGGCGAGGAGGAGGAGGGGTCGGAGGGCGAGGGCGAGGGGTCCTCGGGGGGGTCTTCGAAGACGAAGACGCGGCGGGTGAAGATCGCGTCCGAAGTCGCGGCGGTGCTCGAGTCGCACTTCCCCCCGGGCACGGACGAGGACGACATCGCGGCGGCGATTGAGGTGCAGCGCCTGAACGCGGACCTCGCCGTGGGGTTACTGGGCGACGACCCGGACGCGTTCTTCGGGCACACCACGGACGTGCTCGGAGAAAAGGGCGCGATCCGAACGACCGTCACCTCGGCGGCGGCGTCCACCGCGTCCGTTCTGGCGCCGGGCAATCCGGACGACGCCGACGACCCGGGCGCCCCGGACGCCGCCGAGGCGGTCGTCTTCGTCGCCGTCGGCGCGTGCCTGCTCGCGTTCACGGTCGGCGGGCGCCGCTTGGTGAGCTGCGTCCGAGGCTCGCTCCCTGGCGCGCGGCGCTCGCCCTCGCCCCCGCGCGTCGTCCGGGGCGGGGGTCGTCCGGGCGGCGCCGCCGAGGGCC
>MDSW01030559.1_pt1 | contig 27926 bp, 25 predicted proteins | sample 811171 | NCBI WGS metagenome assembly MDSW01 (sample SAMN05326641, study PRJNA326480) | marine metagenome | isolation source: seawater | place: Atlantic Ocean: North West | collected 2012 | reverse complement strand
TTAAAATTACAAATTCAGGAAATTCTGCACTTCAAAATATATCAAAAAATATTTTTTATAAATAAATTAATTATTTGCTACAACGGCTTTAGAAAAATTTAAAATAAAAGGACTTAAGTAACATGGAATATTACTTAATGGCATTACTTCTGGCTTTAAATTTATTCCTATTTGATTAATAATAAATTCACGTCTTTTATCTATCCTTTCCATTTCTTCTGGATACTTATCTTTAAAAATTTCTCTATCCTCTTTATCAAGAATAACAACTCCATCTTCTAAATTTGCACTAAAATAATTTGTATTAGTAGCTGGAATTATATCCATTTGAAAAGCTTGGCCTGAAAAAATTTTCTCTTTACTATTTTTATAAATTGGTGAATTCATCCACTCATCTCTATGTATCAAGTGACCAGGATTAAGATAGACACCAAAAAAAGGGTCACTTAAAACATTCATTACTTCTTTAAAAATCAATCCACCTTCAGTACCAATTGCTAAATTTTCATACCAAGCTTTCACAGCTTTAAAGTAAGGAACAACTAATTTTTCAAAGTAATCTCTATTATCACTTGGCAAATCTTTTTCATCATTCGCAATCCATCCAACTCTACAATTAAGTGCTCCCCAAACACCATAAGCAGCAGCAAAAGGCTCTCCTAAATCAAGGGTTTTAGAAGATGGGCTTGCTAATCCTAATTTAGCCCTTGTTCCGCTAGAAAACATCATATGACAACTTAGGGGAATTCCAATAGGTTGATAAAACGCAGCTACATCATACTCAGTCATGCCTGGTTTTATATTTTTCAAAACATTTTTCAGAGATTCAGATGTGTGACATGAAGAAAATTCAAAAAAAGCTATTTCATCTATTTCATTCTTTGATCTATACCCATTAGAAGAATGCATAAACCACGATGTAATATTTTTTAATTTAGAAAGATCACCAACTACTCTAGTTATTGTATTTAAAATGTAATTAGGTATGTCAAAGATTTTGTCAGGCTCATTATATTCTTGAGAAATAAAATATTTCCATCCTACTACCCCACAATTTTTATTATTTGCTAAATTACATTCAAAAAAAATATCTTCTAACGAAGGAGAATTTTCTCTATCTTGGCCCAAAAGTCCAAAAGTAGGAAAGTTTTTTTTAATTAAATTAATTTCACTGATATTAGCATAGCCTTGATTTTCTGGACCCGTAATAAGATATGCCGCATCCTCAGAATTATTTATTATTAGTAATGCTTCTTCAAATCTGGGATCAAAGCCAGTTAAATAATGCATATTAGCAAAGTGTTCTCTATCAGCATAAATTATTGCAGAATCTATATTATTTTTTTTTAAATCATTCTTGAATTTTTCAACTCTTTCTAAATAAATTTGTGATTTAATTTTTGGTTGTTTTTTTGACATTCCAAAATTTGGAAGATCCAATGATTTTAATCTTATTGTCATAATATTAAAGTATCAAACACGGAAAGAAATTCCGTGTTTGAAAATTATATAATTATTGATCTTGAGAAGTTTTAAAACCTTCAGCAGTTAAAGCTGCCATTATCTCTACTCCTCTATTCAAGTCTTCTAATTCTACGGGATAAGGATTTGGGACTCTATCTTCAGCCTGTAGACTATCAATAACTCCTGCAAATCTATCTTTCCAATAAAAAGTTCCATCGTTAGGTACTACTTTAGTATTCCACCAATCAACACCATTAACAAAATATTCCATGTTATCCCAAACGCCATAAAGCCATTCAGCTTCATATGGAGTGCCTTGCTTTCTTAAATTTTCAGCAATAATAGGAAAAGAATGATCAGGATTTTCTTTGATGAAAGCAGTAGTTCTAAGAATTACTTTTTGTAATCTTTTTGCTAAATCAGCATTGGCATCTAACCAAGATCTTTTAGCTCCAAAACCACAATGTGCAATTGTTTCACCAACAGCTCTTTGATCAATAAGAGTGCCCATGCCTTCTTTTAAAACAGCAAGTCTTTGAGGTATTCCAGATATTTGTATATCTATAGAACCTGAAAGAAGTGCTGGAGGCATATCCTCCTGAGCTAAATCAATAATTTCCCAATCAGCTGGATCTAAATTAGCACTTTTTAACATTAGAATAAATGCAGAATACTCAGCTCCACCAGAACTAACACCTACTTTAGCACCTTTAGTTTGTGTTAAGGTATCTGTTATAGCTTTAATTCTATCTCCACCGTTTTCAGATAAAAAAGTTTCATATGTAGTCCATCCATGTATGTTTGGATCAAACATTAAACCTCCACCTCCAAACCAGTAAAGAGGAAAAGCTAGAGTAGAATCTAATCCTCTTGCATTATGTATTACTACATCAGCATCACTTGTGGTCCAAATTTCTACTTGATCAGCAGCACCAAGTTCATTTGCACCTGGCCAGTCTGTATATACTATATCAAGTTCAATTCCTTCATCTGCATAATAACCCTGATCTAATCCAACAAATATTGAGTGCACATCTTGGAATGCACTTAAGCCAACTTTTATGGTTTCAGCAAAGGATTTATTAACGCCAAATAAAAAAACAAAAAAAGATACAAAAATTAAAATATTTTTTTTCATTATGTAACCTCCTTAAAGTATTGTTAACGGTAACATATATTGGATACATAGTTCAAGTTTTTCAAATTAAAATTTTTAGTTTTTAGTTAGTATTTTTTGGTATAAATTGATGAATAATGAAAAAAACCAATAAATCTAATATTAAAATGAATATGGCAGATATAGCCAAAAAAGCTAAAGTGTCTAAAATGACAGTTTCAAGGGCAATTAATCAGCCTCAAAGTGTAAGCAAATCAACCTTATTAAAGATTAAAAAAATAATTAATAAGACTAATTTTTCTATAAACCAAACAGCTAAATTTTTTAGATCAGGCGCCTCCAATAATATTTTTTGTTTTATTCCTACATTAAAAGGAGGAAATTTTAATGAATACGTAGCTGGCATTTTAAATGAAGCAGAAAAATTTAATTCTAAAGTTATTATCGAAATATATGATTATTCACTAAAAAAAGAAGAGGAAATATTAAATAGTTGCTTATCATTTAACCCTCAGGGAATTATTTTAGTTGGACTAGAGCATACAAAAAAAACAGCAAAAATTTTAAAACGATGTCATATTCCTGTTGTTGAAACTTGGGATACGTCAAATAAACCAATTGATAGACTTGTGGGTTTTTCCCATAACAGATTAGGTTATGATATAACTGATCATATGATTAAAAAATACAAGGATATTTTATTTGTTAAATCAAATTATTCATCTGCTAAAGGAGATTATATAAGAGGAGAAAAAAAATTTATAGGATATCGAGAACGTGTTTTAAAAGAAAAAAGAAAAATTCATTTTATAACTATAAACTCCCTTGATTTTACAGAATCAGGTAAAGAAATAATTTCATATATTAAAAAAAATAAAAAAGAAAATATTGACTGTATCATTTGTGATGAAATATGTGCTTTAGGTGCAATTTATGAGGCCAATCAAAATAAAATTAAACTTCCTAAAGATCTAGCTATAGCTGGAATTGGTAATTCACAAACTGTCCAATTATCTTCACCCAAACTCACAACTATAGATATAAATGCATACCAAATTGGACAAAAAGCTGTTTCTCAAATATTTGATTTTGATGACAATGTTGTAACAGATACAGGATATAAATTTATTATAGGGGAGTCTGCTTAGTTTGATTATTTTTTTTTATATATAAAAGTGTAAATAATGATATCAAAAAAATAATAAAAGATATTAAATAAGAAATGTTAATAATATTTATGTAAGTTTTATCATTAGGCATATCCAAAATATTTGTTTTAAAATTTCTTCTTTCATCAATACTTTCCCAAATTATATCTGAATTCTTTTCTACGGAATATACAAACCAATTATAAGAGTGAGTCATTAAAAAATATAAAAGTACAATTAATGATAAATATTTTACATATGTTCTAATTTTAGAATGAAAAATATTAAAAGTATAATCAAAACTAATAGCTGAAATTAAAAAAATTAAAGACAAAGGATAAACTATAATTCTATTAGGTCTTCTATCTGGTATTGGTAAGTTTATGTATTCTGTTAAAAAAAAATGCAACTCTCTCATTACTGTACTTATTGAAAAAATAACAAGTAAGCAGCAAGCATAAAAAATACCAATATTCTTAAATGTAAAGTTTTTGTAATTTTTTTTGCAAAAGTTAAAGCTAAATATTATTAAAAGTAATAATCCAAAATAACTAACATAAAGATTCCATTCCCAACTATCTGCAAAACTAGCGTTGTAAGATATGGTTAAAGAGTTCCATATATGATTTATGATATTAAAAAAATGATATATTATTTTTTCAATTCCAAATTCAATATTTGTTATGTCTATTAATCCTTTGCCATACCCTCCTTCCATTATCCGACTTTCAACTCTAATATATGAACTAAAAATAAATGTAGGAATAATATAAAAAGCCATAATTAAAAAAGATAAAAGCATTGAAGCAAAATACCATATCCATAATTTAGGATAGAATAAAAAAAATACAGAAGTTACAATGATCATTTGATAAACATTAATTCCATTTCCATTAAGTTTTAAAAATGAAATAAAAAAAGAAAATAGTATCGTATTAATCACATGATCTTGCCATCTTAATTTATCTTTTTCAATAAATCGATACAGCAACCAAAAAAACATTGGAATTACTAAATAACCTGAAGAAGAACCAAGGTGTCCTACCCCCATTCTTGAAACAATAAAACCATTGAAGCTCCAAATAATAAATAGAAAAAAAGAAGCAGGAATTGATAATTTAAGTTTTTTGATCCATAATAATATTCCCCAAAGTCCTATAGAAAAAAATACTAATAAGTTTAAGAACATCATTATTGGAATATCAAAAAAACTTAAAAAAATTAGATGTGGGGATACATGTGGAGTGCCTGAAGTTAGGTATCTTATGTCATACGATGCATTTTGAGCTTCATATATACTTTTACTATCTTTTGGTATTATATTAGGCACATCAAACATTGAAACATGATAAGGAATTTTCAGTTCTTTGACTGATTGTTTAATAACATCATGAACTTGATATGAATGTTTCCAATCAAATGTTTTGAAAGAAGGATCTCCAAAATTTAAAAAAAAATACCAAAAAAGTACTCCAAAAATAAAAAATAAAAAAAAAGTTAAGGATCTGTTATTAATTATATTTATTTTTTCATTCATTTAATAAATAACTTTTTGGTTAATTCTTTTTATTAAAAATGGCATATTAAAAGATATTTTTATTTATTTCTGCAAAAGTTTCAAAAATATGTCTTTTACTAGATGAACCAATGATAAAGGATTTAATTTCAGAAAATTGAGAAATGTATTTATAAGCCTCTTTAGGTTTAATAAATCCTGAAGCAAGAGTATTCATAGCTATAATATTTGCATCTGAATTTTTTAAAATATTTTCATTTTGTGATTTTGAGGGATTCATTTGAAAGCCTATAGAGTTAAATGGGGCCATAATAGTTGGTTTTTGATAATTATTTTTTTTTAAAAAATTTGATAAAGAAAAAAAATTTAAAGTACAATAACCAGGAATAATTTTGTATTTGTTTTTTATACGATCATCAAAAATCTGTAAAACATTAAAAAGCTCTAATGCAACCAATATATCAGTTAGTGAATTATGTAAAAATATTGACTTTATTTTTAAATCTTTAAATGGCATAATTTCAACGTCTAGTATCGTTTTTAAAATTGTTGTAAAATCCTTATTGATTAAACTAAAAGTACTTTGTGACATTAAATTTATTTTTTCTTTAAAATTTGCTTGTTTTAAAATATCTACTATAATATTTATTAATCCCTTCTCATTCATCATTCTTACATATTTAGCCATGTAAGGTAATAAAATATATACATTTAAATTATCTTTTAATTTTTTATTTTTTTGAATTGCATCTTTTATATTAATTGCATAAGGATGAGTGGACAACATAATTCCTGTTGCACCTTCGTCGTAAGCATATTCTATTAATTCTAATACATTTTCAATTTCATTAAAAAAAGTAGCAGTAGCTAATCCTTTTTGAGAAGACATGTGATTTGTTCCAAAAAACTGATTATGACCTAGTATAATTTTATCTAATTTTATATTACTACTCATATTTTATCTTAACAGAAGTATTATTATTTTTTGAAGAATAATATATAGCATCTATAATTTTTTGAATCTTATATGCATTTTTAACATCATTCATGACTTGCTTTTGTTGTATAATTGAATTGATAAAATATTCATCTTGTCGAGTATAATGAGAACCACCAAGATCAATAGATACTTCTTTTTCAATCTCAGGTTTTCTTATTATTGTCCAACCTTTTTTATAATTCATTGAAGGTTTGTCTAAAAATAATTTTACAGTATCATCATTTATTTCAAGATAACCTTTTTCAGCATTGATTATTATTTTAGTTTCCAACATTCTATAATTGTAGACACTCCAAGAAGAATCTAAACTTCCAAAAAGTTTATTTTTCCAATTAAAGGTTATATGACCAAAATCTTCATTATCTCCTGAATATACGTTTCTTAGATTAGCGTTTATTGAATTTGGATAATCAAAATACCAGCTTATCAAATCAACTAAGTGTGCAGCCTGACTATTAATAACTCCTCCTCCTGAAACTTTTTTATCATATCTCCATCCTTTTCCTTTTTTAAAAAGTTGGGAGACATAAATAGTAGAATTAAAGTTAAATATTTCACCCAAAGCCTTATCCTCAATAATCTGTTTTCCTTTGATAAAACTTGGAACAAATCTCATCATATATCCAACCATAGAAACTAAATTATTCTCTTCATTTAGCTTATTTAATAGTGGTTCTGCATTTTCAGAATTGATTGATAGAGGCTTTTCTATAAAAAAATGTTTATTATATCTTAAACAATCTAATGCTAATGGGATATGAGTATTAGGAGGTGTAGTAATAAATACAAAATCTATTTTTTCATTTTTAAGCATATCTAAATGATTAGAATAAAAATTTATATTTTTAATAAATTGATTAAAGCCTTTGTTGATAAGTTTTGAATCATCACATACTGCTATGATTTTAGAATTTGCAAATGAATTGATTATTGCAGTGTGCGCTAAACCCATTTTTCCAAAACCAATAATAGCACCTGTAACAAAATTATTACTCATAATTTTAACACTTAAGATCTATATTATGTTTAAAAGAATATTTATTGTTAGATTTAACAACTTTATAAGAGTGATAGTTTTCAATAATATTTTGTGGCTGGTAAAATCTACTTGAGGGACTGTGCGTTGTAGTGACTTCTTTAGCCATAATAATTTTTTTAAAATTTAAATTTGATTTAAATATATTAATTTCATCCTTTATTATTATATTTTTGCTATGAATATCAATTGTTCTTTTGAGAAATACAGGAGATTTTTCTTGTTTTTGAACTAAGTTTTTTTTTATTTTCTTATTAAACCAATAACTTAAAAAATTTATTTTTAAAAAATATTTACTGAATATTTTAAAAGGAACTATCCATTTTTCTAATGGCATAATTTCATTAAAATATCCTCCTTGTCCATTGATAATAATTTTAATATTATTTTTATAATTTTTTATATCAATTTTGGATTGATTATTATGATTTTGTGTCATTCCAATTTTATCATTAGACAATTGAAATAAATAACCATTATCTGAAAAAATTTTTTTATCTTTCATATATATATTGATAATTCCATTTTTTTTCCAATTTAACCAAATTGATAAAAAATCTCTTTTGATAACTAGCAATCCAGAATTTTTATAATCCACTATTATATCTTTAAAAATTTTACTTGATTTTAATTTTTTCTTATATTTTTGATTTTCTATAAAAAATTTAATGTAAGAGTTAAAGTAAAAATAACTTGCATATTTGTTATCTATTAAATTTTGATTTATTATTCTGCCAATTTTTTTATTTTTAATATACCATTTAAGAATTTCACCCGCTTCTATAATTTCTTTGTTAGCTAAATAAATTATTGGAAAAGGCATCACATGCTGCGTACATCTACTCCCATATGAACCTCCTGCAGTACCATCCGGATGGATAAAGTTAGAAACAAATATAATTAATTTTTTAGAGGCTTCTAATATTTCTTTATCTTTATTTAATTCTAAATAATGACATAAAAAATCAAGTTGGATAAAACTATAACCTATATCGGCCCCTCCATATTCTGTAAACCAGCCTTCATTATTTTGTTTAATTAGTATTTCTTTCTTTTGTTTATTAAATGATGTTTTGAATTTATTTTTTTTAGTTATTTTCCATATGTTGTTCAATGCTATCATTGAAGCAATCATTTGATTTTGGACAGAATGATATTCATGTTTGCTTAGCCAATTGCCAGCTTTTATTAATTTAGAAATGATTAATTTTTTTTCTTTTTCATTAAATATTTTAGGTAAAATTAAGTATGATTGTGATATTGCAAATGTAGTTAAAGCTGTTGGACAAAAACTTCTATCGTTTTCATAATATTCATTTTGTGAACCATCATTATTTTGTATTTTGCACCAATATAAAATTGCTGATTTGATAACCTCTTTTAATTTTTCTGATTTGTAAAATTTATTTGTTTTTATATTTGAATTATAAAGATAACTAAAACCTAAAACTACTTGCTGATATGTTGCAGAAGGAAAATCAATTATTGTTTTAAAATGCCAAAAATTTCTATCAAAACAGCCATAATGTTTTGAAAATGGGTTTGAGTTTTGTAAACTCAGTACTCTAGCAATAAAAATTTCTATTTCAGTCAATAATTGACTTTTATCAATATTATTGAATTTCATTTATCATTCTCTAATTATATATTTTTCAAAACATTTACACCATATTACAAATATTAATACTGCCATAATTTTTTTTTCATTTAAAAAGCTGCCAGAATTAAAATCTTTAGAATATTTATCAATGTTTTCCCAATTTAAAATTTTAAATTTATTTATATTTTCTTTAGTGACGTATTTTTCCCATAATTCAATCATTGTTGATTTGTATTGATCACTATTTAATACTGAAAATGGTTTTTTCTTTTTTAGTCCTTCTTTAAAATAATTTGTAAGCAAGTATTTATTTTTTTTACTAACAATTTTATGTTCTTTTAATGTGCTCACAAAGTTTAAAATTTTTTTAGAGACTAACGGAACTCTACTTTCTAATGAAAAACCCATACTAAATCTATCTTGCTTTAGCAGATTGATTATTAGAGTTCCTTTTTCAATTTCTAATCTCATAATTGATTTCCAAACTTCTTTATCTAACAAAAAAAGTTTTTTAATTGAATTAAAGTCAGGCTCTACTTTTTTATTTTTTTTGAAATTATCAGCAATTAAATTATCAATTTCCTCTTTATCAAATAAAGATATTAGTTTGTAATAAGCTAATGGAGGGTTATTAATATTATCAAGTACTTCTAAAATACGTTTTTTTTCAGTGTTTCCAAAGCCTCCAGGATATGAATTAAATACAGCTAATAAGTTAGAAGGCATTATATAAAGCACAAATTTTATTATTTTATTTATTAATAATGATTTATTTGAAATTTTTATTAATTTCATAAATAATCTTTGATGATCATATCCAAAAAAACTTTCATCCCCACCTTCTCCAGAAAGTATAACCTTGACTTGTTCTGATGCTTTTTTGCATAATTCATAATTAGCTGCTATTATCAAATCTCCAAAAGGCTCTTCTAAGGATAGTATAATTTTTTCAATTTCATTTTGATCAATATTTTTAAAAGAAATTATATTTTTTTTATAAGAAAATTTTTTATTTAATTCATTTACTCTTTCTATTTCTTCATCAATTTTTTTAAATTGCATTGAAAATGTTTTTATATTTGGAATATTTTTTGAAAAACCTTTCAAGATTGCAGAAGAATCAATACCTCCACTCAAAAACATACCTATGGAAACATCTGACATAGTTTGCGCATAAATTTCATTGTCTAACAAAGGATTTATTTTTTTTTCAGTTTCAAAATTGTTTTGATTTTTAATCTCAAAATTTAATCTCCAATATCGTTCTTTTATTATTTCATTTTTATTTAAATTTATTTCCCAATAATGAGCAGGGTTGAATCTAATAATGTTATTAAATAAAGTGCGTTCATTTTGAATATTATATCTAAAATTAAAGTAATCAACTATTCCATCTAAAGAAAGCTTGCTTTTTCTAATTTCAAGAATAGGTTTAATCTCAGAACAAACAATGACCTCATCTTCATTTTCCATTACATATAATGGACATATTCCAACATGATCTCTTGCTATTAAAATTGAATTTTTATTATGATTAAAAAAAATAAAAGAGAATTGACCTTCAATTTTATTAAGAGCTTCCTTTCCCCATTCTTGTAATGATTTAAATAGTACTTCAGTATCAGAATTTGTAGAAAAAACAGTTTTTTGCTTTAATTCATCTTTAATCTTTTTATAATTAAATATTTCTCCATTAAAGATTAGTATATCTTTTCCATCAGTAAATGGCTGGTTTGCTTTATCCGTTGGATCTATTATCATTAATCTTGTGTGTCCAAAACCAATATTATTTTTTATAATAGTATTATTTGAAACTGGCCCTCTATGAAAGAGACCTGCAACCATCTTATCTAATTCATCTTTTTTTACAGGTAAATTTTTTCTATTCCAAATCGCTGCGATTCCACACATATTAATTTTTTTAATATTTATTTTTTTTGCTTATATATAATAGCTCTTCTAATAAAATACGATTTGCAGTATTTAAAGAAGCTAGTATTCCAAAAAAATAAAGAATTATAGAAAGTGAAAAAATTGAAAAAGCAAAAACTAAAGAAGGCCAAAAAGACCCAGCCAAAGCTTCAAAAAACATAGTTAAATAAAAATATCTAAATAATAATAATATTGAAATCAAAAAAGATGTAAAAGCAAGAAAATTAAAAACATAATTTGATCTATATACTAAAAAAACATTAATAATTATTTTTAATTGTTTGAAAATATAGATAAAGACACTATTGAATAATCTTGATTTTCTAGTTTTTTTATTTACTTCAATATCTATTCCAGTTACACCCATGTTTTTAAGTCCCAGCTGTATTAAGCTTTCAAGGCAGTAAGAAAAGTTAGAATAAATGTTTAAATTAAAAAGTGCTTCTCTACTATAAGCTCTAAATCCACTACTCACATCTTTAATTTCGGTGTTAGATAATTTTCTAACAACATAACTGCCAACTAATTGTAATATTTTTTTTACAAACGAAAATTCTTGATGATCTTTTATGGGTCTGCAACCTATAACTAAGTTAGCTTTTTTTTCAATTATTGGTTTTACCAAATCTTTAATGTAATTTCCTTTATATTGATTATCTCCATCTGTATTAACTAATATATCTGAAGAATTTTTTAATGCATTTTCAACACCAGCTTTAAAAGCGAATCCCAACCCTTTATTCGTATTTAACTTTATTATGTGATTAATGCCAAGTTTTTTGGCAACATCAATAGTTCGATCAGAAGATCCATCATCAATTATTTGAGTTTCAATTTTATCAATGCCATCTATGTGTTTTGGGAGGTCAGAAAATGTTTGTGGTAAAGTTAATTCCTCATTATAACAAGGTATTTGGATCATTAGTTTCATTATAAAATGTTCATAAATTAAATCTATTTATTGTAAATATTAAATATATATTTGATACATAGTAAGAAAAAGTGGTACTGTATTTATCAATATAAAAGTATATTTTTTCTAATGCATCCATTTAAGTACATTATAACATCATATTTTAAAGTAAGAATTATAAAGAAATTATTACCTAATAAAAATATTGAATCTCTTCTTGATATTGGTTGCGGAGGCGGCCTTATGATTAGTCAATTAACTAATTATTTTAAAAAAGCTGTTGGAGTAGATATGTCTAAAGAGTCAATAGACTTTGCTAAACAATTTAGTGATAATATTTTTTTAGTTGGAGACGCACAAAATTTAAAATTTGAAAATGATAAGTTTGACTGTGTGATTTCAGTAGACTCCTTTGAACATTTTCCTGATGACAAAAAAGTTATCAATGAAATTTATAGAGTTTTAAAAAAAAATGGCACCCTTATTATTTACACACCTTGTAAAGAAGGATTATTATCTAATACTAAATCTGCTAGCTTATATCATTCTGATAAAAATAGTTTTATGATTGATTATAGATATTATGATAAAAAATCATTGGAAAAATTATGCAAAGAAAGTAAGTTTATAATAGAAAATATAAGTTATCATAATATTTTTATACAAGAATTTTTAACACAATTATTAAAATTTTTCTCTTCAAAATTTAAAAAGAAATATGATAACCAAAGTGATATATATAATTTCACTTCATCAATATTCTATTATATTTATAGATTATTTTTTCCTATTATTTTTTTATTAGTGAGGGCTGAAGAATACATTTTTGAAAATTGTTTTTCTGGAAAAATTAAAGGGCATAGATTAGTTGTTAAGTGTAGAAAATAATAAAAAATATTTTAATTAAGATCAAAATTAATATCGTGAACCTCTACCCCTATATTTTTTTACTTTTTCAAGATTTCTTGCAATAAATAAGTAGAAGAAACCAGCCCAAAAAAAACGTAAAATTCTCTTATAAGGCATATTAAATAAATTAATTAACCAAACTCTTACAGTCTTAGGCCTTAAAAAAAACTTTTTAAATGCGAGTCTTGAAAGATTTTCTAAATTAGATCTTGTTGTTCCGTTTGGCACCCAAATTTTACTAGTGTTAGTTAATAAGTAATTCGTATACTTACCTGAATTTACAAAATATCCTCTTTCCAAAGAATCTTTCCAAATTTCTGTACCAGGATAAGGTTCAAATATTGGAAAAATTGCATAGTCTAATTTAGATTTCATCGCAAACTTAATTGTGGCCATATCTCGTTGTTCATTCGACTCTGGCAGGCCCAACATAAATGATGACATTGTAAGTAATCCAGCATCATGGGCTATTTTAATTCCTTTATAGTTTTGTTCAACAGTTAAACCTTTTTTAATAAAGTCTAAAAGATGTTGATCTCCAGACTCGCAACCAAATACTATTAAATAACAGCCAGCTTTTTTCATTATTTGGCATAGTTCTGGATCTAGTCTGTCCGTTCTAGTCCAAACCATCCATTTATATTTTTGTTTATTAGCTATAAAAGCATTGCATAGTTGTATAGTTCTTTTTCTATTCGTTGTAAAAATATCATCATAAAATTGAAAGCTATCATATCCATATTTTTCATTTAAATTATTTAAATCTTCAATTATTCTTTCAGGACTATGAAATCTAAAAGTTCTGCCAAATGTCATTTTAGCTTCACAAAAAGTACATTCATAAGGGCAACCTCTTGAAGTAACATAGTTTGCTACTTTATTTCCCCATACATGTACTGCAGGATAATATTTTTTCATTGGATAAAGATCTAATGCAGGTGCAGGTAAACTATCCAAATCTTGAATTAGAGGTTGTCGTTCATTTTTAATTATTTTTCCTTCATCATCCTTGTACCATATGCCTTTTACATTTTTGATTTCATCAGTGTTTAAATTTGCAGATAAAGCACAAAATGAAATCTCTGCTTCACTAATGACTATAAAATCAACATTTTTATTAGAAATTGTTTGGTCTGGAAAAATAGTTGCTTGTGGACCACCCATCACTATTTTAATATTAGAGTCTATTTCCTTAGCAACTTTTGCTACTTTTAAGCATCTGTCTACATTATTTATAAACAAGGCCATAGCAATAATATCTGGCTGGAACTCTTTTATACTATCTGCAACATCACTCCAAGTTCCTCTTTGTATTTCAAATTCAGCTACTTTAACAATATTGCCAGCTTCTCTAGCGGCAGCTGCAACATAAGCCATACCCAACCATGGTAATTCAGTAGCAGCAGCTGCCATAGTTCCATAATTTTCTTCAACACTTCCAGGGGGCACAACAAATAAAATTCTATTTTTTTGCTTATCTAGAAATTCTTTAGAATCATATCTAATACCTTTTACAAGTAATTCTTTAGGTAGCGGTACATGAAGATCTTCTGGAGAACTTGGCATATCAAAGGATTCATCAAAATCATCCCTCGCTTCTTCTTCATATAAATTTTCTGTTTTTTTAACTAAATTTTTCACAACTGATTATTAATATATTTTATTGTCAAATAATACAAATACAATAATTAATATAATTATCATAGTGAGGTTGCAAACAGATTTAAAGAATTTTATTTTCACTTACCTTAAGATATCCCAAAATTAGTGTTATATATAGGTCTTTTAGAATTTAAGAAAAGATATAAAAACGATAAAACTTACAATTAAATAAAAAAGAAGAATCTGAGCCCTAAATGATAATGTTATAATTGTGAAAATTGTAGATAAAAAGAATCTTGCAATACAAGACGATATTAAATTAAGTAAAAAATTTTTATCAGTTACTAATAATAATTTTGATATAAATTGTAAATTTTATAATGAAAATTTTTATTTAGACTCTTATAACTATTTTCCCATAAGTTATAATTTTGAAACTTTTTCTGAAATATTTACTTGGGGAGAAAAACTTAAATATAAAAATTTTTATTCTGAAAAATTTTTAATTAATTTTGAAAAAAACATTAATAATTTTAAACATATACAAAATACCATTGTCCTTGGTTCAAGTTCTGCTGATAATTATTATAGAAATATGATAACTTTTTTTCCAAGAATATTTTTTTTAGAAAAAGAAAAAATAAAATTAGCAATACACCGCAACAGTTCTAACAAATTTAGAAATTTTATTACAATTATGTGCAATAAAATTGGTATTGAATTAGAATTTATTTATTTAGATGATGGATTCTATAAATTTTCTAATTCAAAAATTCCTCAATTTTTATTAAAAAATGATTCTTTTAATATTTTAAATAAGTTAATTTTAAAAAATAGTAAAAAGTCATTAAAAATTTATTTAACAAGACAGCATTCACAATATCGCAATCTTATTAATGAAGGTGACATAATAGAAATATTAAAAAGGGAAGGTTTTAAAATAGTTGACTTAGGGGATTTTAGTATCATTAAACAAATGGAATTATTTTCAAAATCAAAAGTAATTATTAGCCCCACTGGATCAGGCTTAACAAATATAGTTTTTTGTTCGCCAGGAACAAAAGTAATTGAAATAACTCCAAAATATCAATTCGATTACGAGAGTAATTTTAAAAATAGATACTCATTTATTTGTAAGTCTTTAAATTTAGATTATTATAGTTTTGTAGCTGACCCAGTTAGTATTGAACAAATTGGAAAAAAATCAAATTTATTTATTGGCCCTAAAGCTCTAAAAGAGAGCAATTATTATAAAAATTTATTACTTAAGATAGAAAAAGTTAAGGAAATATTAAAGCTTCAACATGCGGCTTGATAGTGACTTATTGATACAACACTAAATTGATTTTTTAAGTTATTACAAAATTCTTCATTAATAATATAATTATATTTTTCGAAATTGTTTTGATTAAATGACTGCAATAAAATATAAAAATTATTTAAACTAAATTGATTATTGACTCCATTGTGAATAATTTTTTTATTATTTATTCCTAAATCATTTGCAAGTATTTCAATTATTTGATTAATATTTTTCTCACCATCAATTAAATTATTTTCATAAGCGTCTTCAGAATTATAAATTTTTGCACCAATTATATTTTTTAAAACAGATCTTTCTATTTTTCTACTTGATGAAACTATAGTTAAAAAATCATTATAAATGTCGTTTACCATTTTTTGTAAATGATCTATTTCTTCAATAGTTGGCGGTCTGAAGGGATTAAATAAATCTTTTGATTTACCAGCAGTATTAGAGAAAAATTCAATTCCATTTTTTGTTTCAACATTATAACCTAAAATACCTGAAGAAATAGATGTGGGATAATTATAATATATCCAATCAGGCCCTTTAACACCTATGCTTCCAACTAAAGCACCATAATTAGTAAATATTTTATTACCAGATAATGCTAACCAATATGCTCCAGAAGCTAATAGATTTTTTGAATGAAAATAAATAGGAATTTGTTCTTTTTTGTTAAATTCACTAAATAAGTTATATAAATCGTGTGTAGCTGAAACAGAACCTCCTGGAGAATCTATTGATACTAATATCCCAGATATATTTTTTTTTCTTAACTCCTTTAAATAATCTTTAATTAATAAAGGGTAAATAGCTGAAATATTTGCAAAGCCTCCAAAATTATAGAAATTTATAGGGTCAGAAATAATCGGACCTTTTAAATTTATCAATGCAATAGTATTATTAGAATCTTGATTTCCCTCTAAAAAAGTAAAATTTTTTCTTTCTGATTCATTATTTAAAAAATTCATAGATAAACCTAATAAAAGTATGAATGAGCTAATAGCTAAAAAAATGGCTAAAACCTTGAAAAAAGTACCAAAAAATATTCTCATAAATAAACTAATATATCTAATAGGCAAAAATTTAAATATTTATTAAGTAAACCCTTGAATAGATAAATAAAATTCTTACATGATAAGCACTCTATGTTATAGAGTGCTAAAAATTAATATTAAATTTCAATAACTTAATATGAGGGATATATGAATTTTAAACCGTTACACGACAGAGTCCTTGTTAAAAGAGTGGCTTCTGATGAAAAAACAGCTGGAGGTATAATTATACCTGATACAGCACAAGAAAAACCAATGGAGGGAGAAGTCTTAGAAGTTGGATCTGGGTCCAGAAATGAAAATGGAAAGCTTGAACCATTAGATGTTAAAAAAGGAGATAAAATTCTTTTTGGCAAATGGTCTGGAACAGAAGTGAAGATGAATGGTGAAGAATATTTAATAATGAAAGAATCTGACATTATGGGCATCATTACATCAAGCAAAAAAAAGAAATAACTTGAAATTTAGAGAGGAATAAAAAATGTCTGCAAAAAATATATTTTTTGGAACCGATGCTAGAGCAAAAATGCTTTCTGGTGTTAACAAGCTGGCAGATGCTGTAAAGGTAACTCTTGGACCAAAAGGACGTAATGTTGTTATGGATAAATCTTTTGGAGCCCCTAGAATTACTAAAGACGGTGTTAGTGTCGCTAAGGAAATAGAATTAAAGGATAAATTTGAAAATATGGGTGCACAAATGGTTCGTGATGTGGCAAGCAAAACAAATGATCTTGCTGGTGATGGAACTACAACTGCAACTTTACTTACACAGGCTATAGCTACAGAAGGAATGAAATCTGTTGCAGCTGGAATGAATCCAATGGATTTAAAAAGAGGTGTTGATTTAGCAACTGATGCTATCGTTGGTGAGTTACAGAAAAAATCAAAAGCTATTAAAACTGATAAAGAAGTTGCCCAAGTAGGCACGATAGCTTCAAATGGTGATGCTGAAGTTGGTAAGATGATTTCTAATGCTATGCAAAAAGTTGGTAAAGAAGGAGTCATTACTGTTGAAGAGGCTAAAAGTTTAGAAACTGAATTAGATGTTGTTGAAGGTATGATGTTTGATAGAGGATATTTGTCACCTTACTTTGTAACAAATTCAGAAAAAATGATTACTGAGTTAAGTGATTGTTTGGTTCTTTTACATGAGAAAAAATTATCTAGCTTACAACCAATGCTTCCATTATTAGAGTCTATAGTTCAATCTACTAAACCATTATTAATTATTGCAGAAGATATTGAAGGTGAAGCTTTAGCAACTTTAGTTGTTAACAAACTTCGAGGAGGTCTAAAAATTGCTGCTGTAAAAGCACCAGGTTTTGGCGATAGAAGAAAAGCTATGCTTGAAGACATTGCAATATTAACAGGTGGACAGGTAATAAGTGAAGATCTTGGAATTAAACTCGAAGGTGTAACTTTAGATATGCTTGGTACAGCTAAGAGAATAGTTGTTGATAAAGAAAATACTACAATTGTTCAAGGAGCTGGAAAGAAAAAAGATATTGAAGGTAGATGTAATCAAATCAGAGCTCAAATTGAAGAAACTACTTCTGATTATGATAGAGAAAAGCTTCAAGAAAGACTTGCTAAACTGGCAGGTGGTGTTGCAGTTATTAGAGTTGGTGGAGCAACTGAAGTAGAAGTTAAAGAAAAAAAAGATAGAGTTGAAGATGCTATGCACGCAACTAGAGCAGCCGTTGAAGAAGGTATTGTTCCAGGTGGAGGTATAGCTCTTGCAAATGCTACAAAATCTTTAGACTCTGTTAAAACTGGAAATGAAGATCAAAAAATCGGAGTAGATATAGTTCGAAGAGCTTTATTTCATCCACTTAGACAAATAGCTGAAAATGCAGGTGTAGATGGAGCCGTTGTGGCAGGGAAGATTAGAGAAAGTAAAGACTCTAATTGGGGTTATGATGCACAAGCAGACAAATATACAAATTTAGTTTCTGCTGGTATTATTGATCCTACTAAAGTTGTTAGAACTGCATTACAAGACGCTGCATCTGTTGCTGGATTATTAATTACTACAGAAGCTATGGTTGCTGACGCACCTGAAGATAAGCCAGCAGCTCCTGCTATGCCTGATATGGGTGGCGGCATGGGCGGCATGGGCGGCATGGGCGGCATGATGTAATTAATTTTTTGTAAATTTTTTATTAAAGAGCCACTATAAGTGGCTCTTTTTTTTTAAATTAAATTGTTTATTTTTTTAGTTATTTTTTTACTATTAGGTTTTGTTATAGAGCTCCATGAGTCTACAAGATTGCCCGATCTATCAAAAAGAAATTTATAAAAATTCCATGAAGGTGATTTATTATACTCATTATCTATCCAATTAAATATTGGATGAATATTATCACCTTTTACATTTATTGGGCTTGAAGTAATAAAGCCAACATTATAATTTGCTAGACATATTTTTTTTATATCTTCAGGATCTTCATATTCTTGATTAAAAGTATTAGAAGTTAAAGCCACAATCGTTAAATCTGTACTCCTATATGTTGTAAAGAGTTTTTGCAGACCTTCATATTGAGGTGTAAAACCACACCGTGAAGCAGTATTAACTAATAATAAAGGTTTTCCTATAAAAGCTGATAATTCTACAGTATTTCCATCAATATCGATGAAATTGAAGTCGTAAATAGACTTTTTATTGGCCATTAGATAGGTACTGTTTAATATAAAAATACTTAAAAATAAAAATAATTTTGTAATTTTCATGCTAATACATTTTTATTAATAGATAGATTATAAATGTCAGCTTTCAACCAATTTTTAGATCTTTTTAAAGAAATATGGGTTCAAGGCATATTTGGCATTAATGTATCAGAGATAATTATTGGACTCATTATATTTTTGTTTTTTTACGTATTGAGGAGATTGTTTGCGCGTTTTCTAATTGGAAGATTAAATAAACTAGTATTGAAATCTAATACTCAAATTGATGATGCAATTATAGAAGTAATTGAGGGTCCATTAAAGTTCCTTCCCGTTGTAGTTGGTTTTTTTATAGCTTCATCATATGTTGATTTCTCTTCAAATGTTCAAGATTTTATAGATTTAATAAACAGAAGCTTAATTACAATATTTATTTTTTGGCTCCTTCATCAATTAGTCATTCCATTCTCTTTCTTGATAAAAAAATTTGAAGAAAAAATTTCTAAACCCTTAGTTGATTGGACTTTGCGTGGATTAAAAATTCTTATTTTTATTTTAGGTGTTGTTGCAATACTAGAGTTATGGGGTATAAAAGTTGGGCCAGTCATAGCTGGTTTAGGGTTATTCGGAGTAGCCGTTGCCCTGGGTGCGCAGGATTTATTTAAAAATTTAATTTCAGGAATTATGATTCTTATGGAACGAAGATTTACAATAGGTGATGTTATACTGGTGTCAGGAGAGGTTGAGGGTGTTGTAGAACAAATAGGTTTTAGGTCAACCTTAATAAGAAGATTTGATTCTACTCCAGTTATGGTTCCTAATTATAAATTTGCTGAACAATCTGTTACTAATCATACAAGACGGCATCATAGAAGAGTTCGTTGGTTAATTGGTCTCGAATATAGAACAACAATTGATCAGTTAAAAAAAATAAGAGATGAAATTACATCATTAATTGAAGGTGAGAATGAATTTGCAAAAAATGAAAATACCAGTTATTTTGTAAGAATTGACAGTTTTTCTGAAAGCTCTATAGATATGTTAGTTCAGGCTTTTACTGAGACTAATGATTGGGGTGAGTATTTAGAAATAAAAGAAAAATTAGCAGTCAAGATTATAGAAATTGTTGAAAAAAATAATGCCGGATTTGCTTTTCCAAGTCAGTCAATTTATTTAGAATCTATGCCTAATGATAGACCTGAAATATTTAATCCAAAAAAATAATTTATAATGAATCAAAAAAGTATAGAAAATAATAAATTTATTACAGGTTCTTTGTTAATTTTAGCTTTGGTTGCAATAGCATTCAGTCTAAATTTTACTAAGCCAATAATGATACCTTTTGTTTTAGCTCTTCTTATAAGAATACTTATAGATCCAATCATAGATTTTCAAACTGTAAATCTTCATGTTCATCGTATAGTAGCAGTTTTAGTTAGCATTGTTTTAATTGTATTTTTATTTATGATTATAGTTCCATTTATAGTTGGTTCCGTTGCAACATTTCTCTTATCTGCAGATGATTATAATAGTAAAGTTTTATTATTAATTGATTTTATAATAAGTAGACTGCAAGAATATGACATAGATGTCGATAGGGAAATAATTAGAAATACTCTTTCTACACTGCCTTTTTTAGATTGGGCCTCTAAAGTATTAAGTAATAGCGCTAATTTTATTTCTAAATTTTTTCTTGTTGCTATTTTAACTTTATTTTTATTGTTAGGCAAAAAATCAAATAATACTTCTGAGGAGTGGAATGAAATTATAACTCAGGTTAAAAAATATATTTTTACAAAATTTATAACTTCCTCAGCTACTGGAATATTGGCGGGTTTAATATATTGGATGTTAGGTTTAGAACTTGCTTTTATATTTGGCTCCCTTACTTTTATTTTAAATTTTATTCCTTATTTTGGATCTGCTATAGCTATTTTGATACCAATACCAATAGCTTTTTTACAATTTGAGGATCCAACTTATCTATTCTTGGTAATTTTATTGCCAACTATAGTGCACATTATTATTGGCAACATCATAGAGCCAAAAATATTTGGAGAAGCTTTTGGATTACATCCAATCACGATTATTCTATCTTTAATTTTTTGGGGAATGATTTGGGGAATAATAGGCGTACTATTAGCGGCTCCTTTGACTGCTATAATAAAAATTATTTTTGAAAAATTTGAGACTACAAAACCTTTGTCATTATTTCTTGAAGGCAAAATACATCTTAATACAAGTTAAATTTCTTCTAATATTTTTTTAGAAATTTGATAGTTGAAACCTGCTCTAGCCATTTTAGCTAAATTTTTTTCATTATTATGAATATTGTTTTTCAGATTTTTTTTTCTTGCAAAAATTTTTGCAGAATCAATCTCCCAATCTGAATTTTTTTCATCATTTTCTTCTAAAGATTTTTTTATTACAATAGAATCAATACCTTTTTGTAATAAATAATTTTTAATGTATATTCTTGACTTACCTACTGAAACGAAAAATCTTATTTTTGAATTAGTATAATCGATATCATTAATAAAATTATTTTTTTCTAATTTTTCTAAAATAAGTGGAATTGAATTAAACAAATTGTATTTGTATTTTTTTTCTAATTTCATACGCATAATTCTTTTTTTAAGAATATTTTCTAAATTTTTTTTACTGGAATTATATTTACTTAAATAATCTATAGCATATCTTAATAATTTTTCTGTATCAGTCATATTCTTATAGTTTCTTTATACTAATAAATTGTATATTAAGTTAATAGGATAAACTTTTTTATGATTTCTTCAAACTATCTATCAGTCTGGTCATTGTTTAAAAAGGAAGTATTGAGATTTATTAAGGTTGGCATTCAAACTATAATAGGCCCCGCTGTAAGCTCTTTACTTTTACTGGCAGTGTTTAATTTAGCTTTATCAAGATCTATTAATTCAATTAACGGTTTTAGTTTTGCAAATTTTATTGCTCCAGGTCTTATAATGATGACTATGCTTCAAAATGCTTTTGCAAACTCAGCCTCAAGCATAGGACAAGCAAAAACGCAGGGTAATATTGTTGATATATTGATGGCACCTTTAACAAATATTGAATTAACTATTGGATACATAGGTGGCTCTATAGCTAGAGGTTTAATTTGTGGTATTGTGACGTCTCTTGGAATTTTTTTATTTATTCCTCTATCAATATATTCATTTTCAGCTCTGCTATTTTATTCTTTTATGGGTACTTTAATGATGGGAACTTTAGGAACAATGGTAGGAGTTTGGGCTGATAAATGGGACCAACAACAAGGAATTACTAATTTTGTTGTTTTGCCATTAACTTTTTTATCAGGTACATTTTACTCTATAAATCGTTTACCTGAATTTTGGCAAAAATTTGCTTATTTTAATCCATTTTTTTATAATATTGATGGTTTCAGATATGCATTTTTGGGTGTGTCAGATAGCTCATTATTAATTGGTGGATTAGCATTAGTTTGTATTAATTTTATTTTATTATTTTTTTGCTATTTAATGTTTAAAACTGGTTATAAATTAAAATCTTAAAGAAAAATGAAAAAAAAATTATCCAGTTATCTTATGCCAACTTATGGCGAAAGGAACCTAGAATTTAAAGAAGGCAAAGGTTGTCATTTAATTTCTTATAATAATGAAAAGTATTTAGATTTTGGAAGCGGGGTAGCCGTAAATTCACTTGGACATTGTCATCCAATATTAGTTAAAAAACTTCAAGAACAGTCAAATAAATTGTGGCATACTTCCAATTTATATCATAGCTCTTTACAAGAAGAGTTTGCAGAAATTTTGTGTAAACATAGTTTTGCAGAAAAAGTTTTTTTTACTAATTCTGGTACAGAAGCTATTGAAGCAGGTTTAAAAGTAGTAAGAAGTTTTCATTATTTTAATAAAGACTTTCAAAAAAAAAATATAATTACATTTGAGGGATCGTTTCATGGAAGAACATTTGGAGCATTATCAGCTCAACAAAATGATAAATATTCACGAGGTTTTGAGCCATTGCTATCAGGTTTTAAAAAAATTCCTTACAACGATATTGAAAAAGTAAAAGAAAATATAGGTGAGGACACTAGCGCTATAATGTTAGAGCCTATTCAAGGTGAGGGGGGAGTTATACCTGCAAATTTAAAATTTTTAGAAGATGTTAAGAGAATTTGTAATGATAATAAAATATTACTTTTTTTAGATGAAGTTCAATCAGGTTTTGGAAGAACAGGAAAATTATTTGCTTATCTTTGGGCAAATTTGGAACCAGATATTTTAGCTACGGCTAAAGGTATAGCTTCAGGTTTTCCTATGGGGGCTTGTTTATCAACTAGTAAAGCCTCAATAGGTATGACCAAAGGGTCTCATGGCTCAACTTTTGGAGGAAACCATTTAGCAGTTTCAGTTGCTCTAGAAGTTATTAAAATATTAACAACAAATGGTTTTTTAAAAGAAGTTGATGAAAAATCTAGATATTTTTGGAAGAAACTTAAGGAATTTGAAAAAAATTTTGAAGAAATAGTTGAAGTTAGAGGAGCAGGCTTATTGTTAGGAATCAAAACAAAATCAAGCAATATTGAAATAAATAATATGCTACTTAAAAATAAATTATTATGTTTATTAGCTGATGACAATATCATTCGTTTAGCCCCACCTCTGATTGTAAGTAAAAAAGAAATAGATCAAGCATTACAAATCATAGAAAAAGCTTTAATGGAGTATCAATGATAAAACATTTTATAGATCTGAGTTATTTCAAAAAATCTGAATTACAAAAGATTCTTAATTTTGCAAAAAAATTAAAAAAAAATCAAATTAAGTATAATAGTTTATTAAATAATAAATCACTTGGCTTAATTTTCGAAAAACAATCAACAAGAACAAGAATATCCTTTTCTATAGGAATGCAAAAATTAGGTGGGAAAGTTGTAGAGTTAAATAAAAATCAAATTGGCTTTGGCACTCGTGAATCTGCAGAAGATATCTTAAAAGTAATGTCACAGTATTTAGATGTTTTGATGATAAGAAATGACAATCATAAGCAATTATCTTATTTAGCATCACTTAATGTACTGCCTATAATAAATGGCCTATCTAATTATAGTCATCCATGTCAAATACTTTCAGATATTTTTACAATTGAAGAAATTTTAGGTAAAATTGAAGATAAAAAAGTAGCGTGGATAGGCGATTTTAATAATGTTCTAGTTTCATTAGTGCATGCAGCAGAAATATTTAAATTTAAATTAAATGTCATAACTCCTAGTAAAATTTTAAAAAAAAACAAAAATATTTTTAGTAATAAAAAGTTTAATTATGTAGATTTTAATGCAAATATTGAAAAGGGATTAAAAAATGTAGATTGTATTATGACTGATGTATGGATTTCGATGGGGGAAAAGAATATTAAAAATAAAAAAACAATGCTTAGAAGATTTCAAGTAAATGAAAAGATTATGAAAAAAGCAAAAAAAAATGCAATATTTATGCATTGTCTACCTGCTCATCGAAATGAAGAAGTAACTAACAATGTAATTGATGGTCATCAATCAGTTGTTTGGAAACAGGCACAAAATAGAATGTATGTCCAGCAAAGTATATTAAATTATTTAATTAAATGATTGCAACAAATAAATTAAAATTCTTTATTTTTTTTATAATTTTTGGATTATATTCATGTCAAGAAATTGAAGTTTTAGATAAAGTTGCATTTAACTATGATCAGCTTCCTAAAATTATTATTAGTGCTGAAAAAAAAGAATTGAAAAATTTATACGAGTCAAAATTAAACGAACCTTACATTGATCATTCTATGATTAATCCACCTATTAATTTTTTAAATGAATGGTTCAATAAAAATATAAACACTATAGGCTCTGAAAATAAATTTCAAATAAATATAATTGAAGCATCTCTAAAAAAATCAGAAATTCCAAATACTGATTCTAAAAAATATAAAGAAAAATTTATTTTTCTATATGAAACAAACTTTTTAGTTGAATTTATTCTATATGATGATTCTAATTTTATTATAGGAAATTCAGTAGTTGAAGCTAAAAGTACAACAACATCTAGCAGGTACATTTCTCTTCAAGAATCAGAAAAAATAATTGATATACTTATTATAAATTGTTTATCAGATTTTGCCGATAAAACACAAGAACTAATAAATGTGCATATGAAAAAATATATTCTTTAAAATTATTTTTTCCAGAAACTTAATGAAAGAATAACTAAGAAAGTAAAGAGTTCTAACCTTCCTATTAACATTGTAAATGAAAGTATCCACTTTGCACCCTCAGGTAAAGCACTATAATTTGAATTTGGTCCAATATTTGATCCTAATCCTGGACCTACATTAGAAATAGCCGAAGCAGCAGCAGAAAAAGAAGTTAAAAAATCTAAATTAAAAAAACTTAAAGCTATTGAAGCTAAAATAAAGATAAGAATATATATAAAGAAAAAACCCATAATTGAATTATATGTTTCATCAGTTACTGAACGGCCATTAAAAGAAGTGATAAAAACTCCATGAGGTTGAGTTAATTTTTTTATTTGAGTTTTTGCTCCCCTAAACAATAATTGTAGCCTAAAAATTTTTATTCCTCCTGTAGTTGAACCAGCACAACCTCCTATAAACATTATTATTATCATTATAACTAAACCAAAGCTTCCCCACAAATTATAGTTAGAAGAGCTAAATCCAGTTCCTGTTAAAACAGAAGTTATGTTAAACATCGAAATTCGAAGATTATAATATATGTTATCATTATATAAATTATATTTTAACCAAAGAGTTGTAATTAAAATTAGAAAAATTAAAATTAAAAAAAATAATTTTATCTGATCATCTTTAAAAATGGATTTTCTTTCTCCATGTATAAACTTTAGAAAAACAACAAATGGCAAGCTACCTATTATCATAAATAAAACACCTATAGACTCTATTTTCATAGAATTAAAAAATGCGAAAGAGTCGTTGTGTGTTGAGAAACCACCTGTTGAAATAGTCGTCATAGCATGCATTATTGAATCAAAACTATTCATACCAAAGATATAATAAAGTACTGCACAAACTAGAGTTAACAAAGAGTATAAAATAAAAATTTCGATTACAAATTGATTAACTTTTGGTAAAGTTTTTTCATAAGGATCATCTTGTTCCATATGAAGAAGCTGCATTCCTCCTATTTGTAATGTTGGTAAAATTGCCATAGCTAAAACAATAATTCCAATACCTCCAAACCATTGAAGTAATGACCTCCAAACTAAAATTCCATGACCTAATGAATCTAAATTTTTAATTACCGTAGCACCAGTCGTTGTTATCCCACTTATAGATTCAAAAAAGGAGTCGGTATAATTTAAATTAGCAGAAGTAAAAACAAAAGGTAAAGATGCGAACAATGCTATAATTATCCATGACAATATTGTTAAGACAAAAGCTTGCCTGACTTTAATTACAATTTTTTCTCTTCTGAATGAATAATATAAAACTAAACCAATAAAAAAAGTTATTAAAGAGCATAAAAAAAACTCATTCCAATCTGAGTTTTTATAAATCAAATCTACAAACATAGGTATAGTCATAGCGATTGCTTCAATACATAACAATAGCCCAATAATATGAATAACAGATCTAAAATCTCTCATGTTTGATATTTCTTAATTTAATTTTTTTGAAGTAAAGGGACTATCTAATGAAAACTGAGGAATTGAAGCTTCAAAAATCGATCCATTTTTTGTTTCCATTTCATAATGCCCTTCCATAAAACCAGAAGGTGTGCTTAATGGAGTTCCACTTGTATATTCAAATTTTTCACCAGGATTTAATATAGGTTGTTCACCAACTACACCTTCTCCCTTAACTTCTTGTTTGGAGCCATTACTATCAATAATCTTCCAATATCTATTTTTAAGCTGAACACTTTCCTTGCTTAAATTATTTATGGTTACTTGATAAGCCCAAACGTAATGTTGATCTTCTGGCTCCGATTGATCTTCTAAATAATATGGATTAACCGTAATAGAAATTTTTTTTGTTGTTTTGGTGTACATTGAAAATTCAGTTTCCTATTACACCAAGTTAAAGTGTTATAGAAGCTAATTTAAAGGGCTGATTTCTGCCCTTCTATTTGCTGGATGAGGAACCTCATCATTAGTTTTGATATTTAAATCAATTTCACCCTTGCCCAAAATTTTAATATTTTGCTCTTTTATTCCTAAATCTATTAATAAATTTCTAACTACATTTGCTCTTTCTATTGAAAGTTTGTAATTATATTCTTTTGTACCTTTAGTATCAGTATGACCTACAATTAAAAATTTACTAATAATATTTTCGTATTTTTCTAAAAATTTTCTAATTTCTTTTGTACTAATTGAAGATAATTCTGATTTATCAAAATCAAAATAGATTATTTGTAAGATATTACTATGTATATCTTCTGTAACTAAAGTGGCATTAGATTCATTTTTATTAATATTTTCATAACTCTCTTCTTTAGAATTTTTCTTTTTTTCTTTTTCATTTTTTACTAAACTTTCATATATTTTGTGCATTGACTTCAAAAAACTATCTTTACAATTATTGATATCCCATGTTTGCCAATTTTCTTCTTGTTGTTCAGACCAACAATCAAGAGAACTA
>MDSW01184823.1_pt1 | contig 27929 bp, 24 predicted proteins | sample 811171 | NCBI WGS metagenome assembly MDSW01 (sample SAMN05326641, study PRJNA326480) | marine metagenome | isolation source: seawater | place: Atlantic Ocean: North West | collected 2012 | reverse complement strand
GTTGGCGGCTTGGGGCCGCTCACTTTGTCAGACGCCTGGGTCAGACGCCTGGCCCGATGCCCCGCATCGCCCGGCGCCGTCTTCCGCGTGAGGCGGGCCACAATCCGCCAACAGAATTGAACCAACCTCTGCACAATTCACTCTATGGGTCACCGCCCCCTTTCAGGGGCGGAAGCGTTGTTTTACGAGGAGAACGTAGGGGCGACCGATCATGTTACAGAATCTCTTCGCCTTCCGCCGCGGTTCCGCTGACCGCCTGTTTTTCAGCCTGGCCTGTCTGTTCGCGGCAGGGGCTGTGCCGGTTCTTGTTTTGCACTATGGCGGAAGGCTGTCCTTTCTGACGCTCCCCCCGCCATACTGGCATGCTCATGAAATGATTTTCGGATTCGGCTTGGGCCTGATGGGCGGATATTTTGCGGCCGGCCTGCCCTTGCAGAAAAATGTTCTGTTGCTGATAAGCTGGCTGCTGGCCCGGATTGTGTTTCTTATTCCACCACCAAACATTTTTCTGCCAAACCTTTTCCTGTTTACGCCGCTTGTGATCCTTTATCCTGGCCTGTTGTTTTTCTTTGTCGGCGGGCCCATGCTGAAAGCGGCCAAATCATGGCGCAACAGCATTTTCGGAATTATTCTGGCCGCCTTCCCGATCCTGGATCTGGCGCTTGGCATCATGATATTCCGCAATGGGGACATGCCCGCGCCCGGCTTTTTTTCTTTCGGTTTGCTGCCCCTGATCGCCATGATTTACGCCATGGGGGGACGCATCACCGCCGCCGCTACCAATGGCGCCTTGCAAAAACAAGGCCTCCGCCTGAACAAACCGTCCCAACCCCGTCTGGAATGGCTGGGCCTGGGGTGTCTCGCGCTGATGATTTTCAGTTTTGGCATGGGCCTACCCCCTTTCGTCAGCAGCCTGCTGGCGCTGGGATTTGCCGGCATCACCGCCCTGCGTTTGATCCGCTGGCATTTCTGGAAGCTCTCGGATCTTTCCATCCTTGCCCTGCACGGGGGCTTTTTCTGGCTCGCCGGCGGCTTCATCCTGATTGCCGCCCACCCGCTTCTTGAGCTGTTCAGCGTTGCCGATCTGCTGCACAGCCTGACCATTGGTGCACTCGGCACCCTGTCCATCACTATCATGACCCGCCTAACCCTGCAACGCAGCCGCCAGCTGGTACGTCTGCCAGCTCTCACCCTGCTCATTCTTGGCGCCGTCAATCTGGCCGCGCTGCTGAGGCTGCTGTCCCCTTATGCCTCCCCCGCGCTGCCAATGCTGGAGGCGGCGGCAGCCTTATGGTCCACCGCCTTTCTGTTGCAGCTTTTCTTCCTGATATCCGCCAAGCCCACACCCCCTAGAGTGAATTGTGAATAGGTTGACCCACTCACAATTCACTCTAATCCTTCTGGGGGTTAATTCCTTATCCGGGGTTAATTCTGGCGCCAGCCGGCGAGCAGTTTTTCCGCCTCTTCGCGTCCCTCAAAATCTTGACCCGACTGCAACGCTTCTCGGAGCGGGCGGAGAGCTTCGGCGCGCCGGCCCAGTTTGTCGAGGGTTACTGCCAGATGATATTTGATTTCCGGATTGCCATATTCTAGCGCCAGGGACTTCCGCAACAGCGGCAACGCCACCTCGGGCCGGCCCCGACGGGTTTCGATCCACGCCAGCGTGTCCAGAATCGTGACATCTTCCGGCCGCAGTTCCTGCGCCCGGCGAGCATATTCCACGGCCTTTTCTTCATTTCCCAGAAGGAACTGCACATTGGCGGCATTATTCAGAACGGCGGGCATATCGGGGAACCGCTTGAGCAGCGTTTCATAATGAGCCACGGCTTTTTCAAGCTGCCCATCCAGCTTATAAGCCGTCCCGAGCGTAAGGCCCAGGGGCAGATCCTGGGGATATTTTTCCGTCCATTTTTCCAGCAGAGCAATGGCCCGCGGCAGGCGGTCGCTGTCCCGATACACTTTGAACAGACCCAGGACCGCCAGGGGATTATCCCCGATCGTCATGGCTTTTTTATAGGAGGCTTCGGCCTTGTCCAGATCCCGCAGCGCATAATACAGATTCCCTTCGAGAATATCCGCCGCCGGCGATCCCGATGTGATTTTGCGCAAGGATTTGAGCAGTTCCAGACCATTAAGCCGGTCCCGTTCTTCAATGGCGATATTGATTAGGGCGATATAGGCCTCCCGCAGCTCAGGGTCCCAGGCGATAGCCTTGCGAAAGGCAGACGCCGCGCCCTTGCGGTCATTGGTCCGCAATTGCGCCGCGCCCAGCGCCATCAGCGCCTCCCCCCGATTGATGGCATATTCCACCGCCATTTTATAGGATTTAATGGCCGCCACCGGATCATTGGCCTGCATATAAAGGCGTCCCAAAAGATCATAGACGTCCTTGTCTTCGGGGAACCGGATGGTGAAGTCCTGCGCCACCTCAATGGCTTTGTCCAGCTCCTCCACAGCCGCATAGCCCTCAGCGAGCTTGGCCAGTGTGGCAAATGTCTCCCCATCCAGGGAATAGGCCTTTTTATACCAGAACAGCGCTTCTTCGGGCTGACCGGCCCTGGTGAACAGGTCTCCCAGTTCCGTCATCAGTACCACGGACTCGGGATGCCTGCCCAGCTGCCCCTTGATCCGGTCTATGGCCTTGCGGACGTCCCCGGCAATCAAATCCATCCGCGCCAGATGAATATGAGCGGAGATATTTTCCGGATCAAGTTCCAGCGCTTTCTCAAAACTTTGCCGCGCCAGGTCATGCTGCCCGTCTAGCCCCACAGCCACAGCGTGAAGCTGATGCAGGAACGAACTGTCCGGATCCTGTTTTTTCAGCTCTTCCACGATGGCAATGGCTTTTTTATGGTCTCCGGCCTTCTGATAGGCCTGGGCCAGCAGCAACTTGATCCGGGTTGAATCCAGATTATGCTGTTCCGCCTTGATCAGATTCTGAATGGCTTCGGAAATGGACCCGGCCGCCATTTTCCCCCGCGCCAGATTGGTCAGGCCCTGGGCCGAGGTGGGCAGCAACGAAACTACCCGTTCAAAATAATAATTGGCTTTGCGTACATTGCCCATTTCCAGATAAGCCATGCCCAGAAGCGTAAGAATGGTGGGGTTGTCCGGCTGTTCCCGATAGGCATCCACAAGGACAAGGCTTGCCGCCATCGGGTCCCCGGCCTGCAATTCCAATGCCCCCAGAACCCGGCGGGCGCCAATGTCGTTTTTCTCCAGTTTCAAATATTCCTGCAAAAACTCCCGGGCCTCATCAAGGTTCCCAAACTGGAAATTCGTCAGTCCCGCCAGATAATAATAGGACGGGTTGTTTTTCATGATCTCTTCGGGAACGGCCCGCAGGGTATTAATCACTTCATCCATTTTCTCCCGCGATTCCCCCAAATCCCCTGTGGCGGCCGCAATCACCGCCTTCAGATATTTGGCCCGCGGTTCGCGGGGAATTCTTTCCAGAATATAATCCACATCCTCTTCGGCTTTTTCGTATTCCCTGAGATCCACATACAGAGCCGCCCGGGTCAGGCGTGCCGCCAGATGATCCGTCGCCAAAGCCAAAGCTTCATTAATGGCGGTCAACGCTTCCCGGGGAAACCCCTGCATTTTGTATATCTGGGATTTCATAAGCCAGGCATTGGGTAAAGGGGTCAGGCCTTGCAGGGCCTGATCAATATACGCCATGGCCGCCCCATATTGTTTTCGGGTGGCGGCCACCTGGGCGCGCCCCAGCATGGCGTTCTGATGATCGGGGTTAAGCTCCAGGGCCCTGGCAAAGCTGCGGTCCGCATTGGCCAGTTTGCGTTGTCCCAGATACGCCTGCCCACGCAGAAAAGCGATTTGTGTTTCGATCAGCCGGCCGCGATTGCCAGGGCGGATGGTCTCCAGCACCTTGTCATATTTGTTTTGCAGAATGTAGGATTCGCCGAACAACACCGCCAGGCGATCCGCATCCGCGCCAAGAGAGCGGGCGAAGTTGAGTTCGATTTCCGCCGCCGCCCCGTCCCCGCGGGCAATCAGCGCCTCGGCCATCAGAAGCCGCGACGCCAAATGATCGGGGTCGGCTTTCAAAGCATTACGCAAATGAATGATGGTGGCCTCGATATCCCGTTGATGGAAACTGGTCAGGGCTTTTTCATAGGCGCTGTTGGCGTCAGCGCCCAAGGCCGGAAAAGGGGTCATCCCCCCGCCCAGACACAGCGCGATCACAAGAATCCCTGTCCTCAGCAAAGACTGCGGCCCCCGAGCCCGCACCACGGCTCTTTGGGAGCCGTCAAAGGTTGTGCTGTTGTCCCGGTCCCTGTCCGGGCCGCACAAAAGACGAAACCCTGTGTCTATCTTCCAGCGGATCTGTTCAAAACTTTTTTGATATCTCATGCCGTCCGTGTCTTTGATTATTAAAGATTTATTTAGAGCTCTGCCCCTAAACAATGTAAAACCATATATTACTGCAACAGAGTTATGAATAAGAAAGGTTACAATTTCTCTAAAATACGGTTTTCACACAGAGAGGGGCGAGTTCCCAAAGACGATCGGTTCTGCCAAATATGGCGTGACCCATAAGACGTGTACCCTAAGACAAAAGCGGGCAGGAAGCGCGCCTGTATCATTTTAAGACATTGCCAGACATGCTGTCGGGAATCTTTACACAATACTGAAGCGCCTCCATAACTAATTTTATTAACGTACTGACTCTATTGCATTTTATATATTGGCACATTAATTGCTTTACAAGTTCAGAGTCTAACGAAAGACGTATATTGCGACATTTTAAAAAGAACAGGTTGGGTAAAATGAGAATAGTGAAACTGTTAGGTCTTGCCGCCGGGCTGAGCCTCGCCATCGTTTCATCGGCATTCGCCATTGATTACGATATTACCGACAATTACATCGGCAAAGGGAATAGCCGGGATGTCATCGGGGGCTACAGATATGATGTTTACGGCATGACCGTGGACAGAAGCGACAGCGGCGTCATGACCGTGCGCATTTACACCAAATTTGTGGATCATGTGGGAACCTATGAGTACGGGGACCTGCTGATGACCACCTCCGGCTGGAATCCCTATGGCTCCGCTCCGTATTACGGCGACGACTTTCAAAGAACCGGCACCACTTGGGAATATGCCTATGACCTGAATGGCGCCCGGGACACACAGGGCAGTTTTGTCGACCACAACTCCGCCGAATTGGTGCAGATGCAATATCCTTCCTGGTCAGGATCCTATGAATATGGCAGCGAACGTTATGATGGTCATAGCGTGAATGACCATATTTATCGGGTCAATGACCGCTACACCACATCGCTTGGCGGCGGCAGCGTCGAAGCCAATACGGCCGACAATTATCTGGAATTTATTTTTGATGTCAGCGGCACGTCCCTGGCGACGGCAAACCAGATCGCCTTCCACTGGACCATGAGCTGTGCCAATGACATTATCGAAGGCGTGAAACATTTCAACGGCACCACCGTGTCGGAACCGGCCGTGATGTCTCTGCTGCTGGCCGGTGTAGCGGGCCTGTTATATCGTCGCCGGCGTCTCCGGTTGTACTGAAACCCACCTGATTTCCTAAAAGATTTACCCAGCTATAAAAACGGCTCCCCCACGGAGCCGTTTTTTATTCAGATAAGAAAAGCGCCCGGGAAAGGGGGCAAAAGGAAACAGGGTAAGGGGAAACGGGGCTATCCAAGGGGACGCACCCGTCGCCCTCAGCCTTTATTCCTTTTCCAGATGACGCTTTAGATACAAATATTCCAGCGCCCGCATGGTGGCTTCCTGCTCGTGATTGGCATCGCCCTTATGTCCCCCTTCGATATTCTCATAATAATAATAGTCATGGCCCAGAAGCCCCATCTTGGCGGCCATCTTGCGGGCATGCCCCGGATGCACCCGGTCGTCCTTGGTCGAGGTGAAGAAATAAACCTTTGGATAGTCCACATCGGCGCGCAAATTCTGGAATGGTGAATATTCCTTGATAAACGCCCAATGTTCCGGATTGTCCGGATTGCCATATTCCGCCATCCAGCTGGCCCCGGCCAGAAGCTTATTGTAGCGCTTCATATCCAGAAGCGGCACCCCGCAGACGATGGCGTTAAACAGGTCCGGCCGTTGGGTAAAGGCCACACCCATCAGCAAACCGCCATTGCTGCGTCCGATGGCGCCATAATGACGCGGAGAACTGAGCCCGCTTTTCTGCACCGCCTCGGCCACGGCGAAAAAATCGTCATAGGCCCGTTGACGGTTTTCCAGCAGCGCCGCCTCATGCCAGCGCGGCCCATATTCACCACCGCCGCGGATATTGGCGATGACATAGGCGCCGCCCTTTTCCAGCCATAACTTGCCCATCAGCGGGCGGTAATGCGGCAAAATGGAAATCTCGAACCCGCCATAGCCATATTGCAGCACCGGCGTGGTGCCGTCCATCGGGCTGTCCTTGTGATAGACCAGGAAATAGGGAATGCGGGTGCCATCCCGGCTTGTTGCAAATTTCTTTTCCACCTTGAGGCCTGTGCTATCAAACCGAGGTGGCAGGGATTGCACCAGTTTCTGGTCCCCCTTGACAAAATCAGCCCAATACAGGCTGTCAGGGGTCAAAAGACCATCGCGGCTGAGCAACAGATCATTGCTGCGCGGATCCGCGGACATCAGACTGATCACATCCCCGTCCCCGAACGCTAGCGAACGGCCTGTCCAGGCCCCGTTCACCAGACGAAATTCCCTGAGCCGGCTGGACACATGTTCCAGCCCCTGCACATAAACCGCATCCCGGGTGGTGACCACCCTTTCAATGGTGCCCTCAAGCCCCGGGTCAAAGACCTGGTGAAGGTGGTCAATCTGGCCTTTTTCCATAAAGGCCGCCAGATCAAAACTGATCAGGCTGCCGGCACGATGGCCCTGCCAGTCTTCTTTCAGGGTGACAAGCACCTGCCCTTCGAACATGCCCGACAGATCGGATTTTGGCGGCAGGGGCAACTGTTTCAGCCCACCCGTGTCATCCACCACATAGTAGGTAAAACGATAAAAGTCATGACCGCGCATAATAAAATTGGCGCCGCCTTCGGGCCGATCGAAACTGACCGGAAAGACAAAGGTTTCCTCAACCGCCATCTCCAGCAGGGGATCTGCGGCCGTCATCGGGGTACCCCGCTGCCAGCGTTTGAGGATACGGGCATAGCCGGACGTATTCAGACTCCCCTCGCCCCAATCCGTGGCAACCAGAAGCGTGTTTTCATCCTGCCAGCCGACCGAGGATTTGGCCAGCGGCACATAAAATCCGTCTTTGACAAAATCCTTTGTGGGAATATCAAACTCCCGATACACCGCGGCATCCGTTCCCCCGGGCGAGAGAGACAAAATGCAGCGTTCAAAGGCCGGCGCCAGACAGTCAGCCCCCTTGAAGATCCAGTTCTTCCCCTCCCGCCGGGCCAGATCATCCACATCCAGAAGCACCTCCCACTCCGGAGCGCCGGCCTTGTAGGTTTCGATCGGCGCGCGCCGCCAGATGCCACGGACATGGCTTTCATCCTGCCAGAAATTATAGACATACCCCCCGCGCAGCCGGCCGGCAGCGATCCGGTCCGGAGCGGTAAGAATGGCCAGGGCCTCCTGTTTATATTGGTCAAAGCGCGGATCTTTGGTGAGCTCCTCAAGGGTGTTGCGATTCTGTTCGCGCACCCAGTTAAGGGCCTTCTCCCCTTCGATATCTTCCAGCCATAACAGGTCCTCATCCTGCACCTGTCTGGGTTTATCCGCCATATCCGCCGCCCCTGCCGACACCGACAGGGTCGTGCCCATCACCGTCATCCATACGCCCGCCATTGCGGAAAAATTCACCCATCTGCCGAAGGTCATGTGTCACACTCCCTGTTATGGCCCCAATCCCGGTCATGGGCAGGGCTGTTGGTCAACGCAAAAAAGGAGTCTACCTATTTTCGGAAAACGCCCCAAGACATATTTCACAGGCTCGGGAAAAGACAAAACGATCCCCTGTTATAACCCTGTTTTCCAGATAGTTATGCCGTTCTTTTGCGATAAGATGGCCCTTAGAGTGAATTGAGCCACCCTATTCACAATTCACTCTAACGCTTCCAAAGAACTAGGCTTTCCGGAAAACAAGAGCTGCGGAATTGATGCAGTAGCGCAGGCCCGTCGGCGGCGGTCCGTCCGGGAACACATGACCCAGATGGGCCTCACAACGCACACAAATTACCTCGTCGCGGATCATGCCGTGACTGGTATCCCGTCGTAGGGCCACCGAGGAGTCCGAGACCGGTTCATAATAACTGGGCCAGCCGCTGCCCGACTCATATTTGGCTTCGGAACTGAACAGCGGCGCCGCGCAACAAACACAGTGATAAATGCCCGCCTCCTTGTGATTCCAGTATTTGTTCATAAAGGGGCGTTCCGTATCTCCCTGGCGGGTCACCCGGTATTGCTCTTCCTCAAGCTGCTCCTGCCATTCCTGGTCCGTTTTGCTGATTTTATCGCTCATAAGACGCCCCTTTGCCGATTGTGGTCCTGTTTCAGCGTATCTTACTTCAGAATATCTTGCCGGGATTAAGAATATTATGCGGATCCAGCGCCCGTTTCAGGGTTTTCATCACCCCCACCGCCGCCGTGCCATGTTCTTTCACCAGAAACGCCTTTTTGCCGAGGCCAATGCCATGTTCGCCGGTGCATGTGCCGCCCAGGCGCAGCGCCCGTTCCACCAGACGGGCATTCAGCTTTTCCACCCGGTCTATTTCATCCGGGTCGGTTTTGTCATAGGCCAGGATCAAATGGAAATTACCATCGCCCACATGGCCCACCAGCGGCGCCGTAAGCCGCTCCCGCTCAATATCTTCACGGGTGTGCAGAATACATTCGGTGAGTTTTGAGACCGGCACACACACGTCAGTGGTCAGAAAATCCCGCCCCGGAAAATAGGCGCGAACCGCGTAGAAGGCATCGTGGCGGGCCTTCCACAACCGTTTGCGGTCCTCAGGGCGGCTTGACCACCGGAAATCACCCCCCCCTTGGCCAAGTGCGATTTCTTCGACCATTTCCGCCTGTTCCCGAACGCTGGCAGCGCTGCCGTGAAATTCCATGAACAGGGTTGGCTTTTCAGCATAGTCCAGATCCGCATACTGGTTGAGGATCATCATCTGCACCTCGTCCAATAATTCGATCCGGGCGATGGGGATGCCCATCCGGATGACGTCCACCACGCTTTCCACCGCCTGCTGCAAGCTGTCAAAGGCACAGACGGCGGCGGAAATGGCCTCGGGAATACCCTGTAGTCTGAGGGTCAGTTCGGTAATGATACCCAGTGTCCCTTCGGAGCCAATCATGAGCCGGGTCAGGTCATACCCTGCAGCGGATTTGCGGGCCCGGCCCCCGGTCTTGATCACCCGGCCATCGGCCAGCACAACCTTGAGGGAGAGCACATTGTCCCGCATGGTGCCGTAGCGCACCGCATTGGTGCCCGATGCCCGGGTTGCGGCCATGCCGCCGAGAGTGGCATCGGCCCCGGGGTCAATGGGGAAAAACAGCCCCTGATCCCGCAAATGGTGATTGAGCTGTTCCCGAGTCACGCCGGCCTCGACAGTTACGTCCATATCCTGCGCCTCCAGCCGCACAATACGGTTCATACCGTTCATATCCAGGCACACCCCGCCCTGCGAGGCCAGAAAATGCCCTTCCAGCGCCGTGCCGGCACCAAAAGCGATCACCGGCACCTGTGCGCCATGACACAGACGCAGAAGGTGGCTCACTTCCTCCGTATTCTGGACAAAGGCCACGGCGTCCGGCGGCGGGCTTTTAAGATGTGTCAGGCCCGTGCCGTGATGTTCACGCACCGCTGCTGCCAGCGACAATCGCTCGCCCAGCAATTTTTTCAGGTCAGGCAGGATGCGCTCCATATTGGGGTTTCGGCTCATAAGCCTACCATACTCCAGGATGCCGGACGTGACCAGCCCGACAAGGAGCAAGCACAGGAAAAAACGCCGCAGGGCTTTTCAAGACCGGCCTTTTGAGGCAATGTTTGAAAACGCCGAACAGGGAGGAAACATGTCCTATCGTCTTATACAGATCCGCGTCACAGACAGTGCCGGCGATCTGGCCCATAAAATCGGCCGGATCAAACCGGTCAGCGACAGCTGGCCGTTGGGCAATGAAGGGACGAATTATGCGCTCCTGGTGCGCACCCAGGACGTACAGACGGTTACCGATCGGCTGCGGGATATTTTCCCGCCCAGCCAGATTCGCCGAATCGTTGTTCTGCCGGTGGAGGCGGTCATGCCCCTGCCGCAAGTGGACAAGGGCCTGCCGCCGCTGCAGGAAGGAGACTCCGCCCCGGAAGAGGACAAGAAAACCCCGCCTAAAAAACCGCGCCCCTTTGCCGGGGTCAGCCGCGAAGAACTTTACGCCGACATTTCCCGTGGGGCGGAAATAAGCAACAGTTATCTTCTTCTGGTGATCTTTTCCACCATCGTCGCCAGTATCGGTCTGCTTGAAAACAATGTGGCCGTGGTGATCGGTGCGATGGTCATCGCTCCCTTGCTGGGGCCCAATCTGGCGCTGGCATTGTCCACGGCGCTGGGCGATCTGAAACTGATGAAACGTGCCATCCGTACCATGTTGACGGGGTTTGGTCTGGCGCTCGCCCTCAGCATCGCCGTGGGCTATCTCTGGCCCTATGACCTTGACAGTCCGGAACTGATGAGCCGCACCGATGTGGGGTTTGACAGCATTGCGCTCGCGTTGGTCTCGGGGGCGGCGGCCGTCTTGTCACTGGCCAGCGGCATTTCCAGCGTACTGGTGGGGGTGATGGTGGCCGTGGCGCTGCTACCGCCCGGTGCAACCATGGGCATTATGATCGGCGCCGGTGAGCTGGATTTGGCGCTCGGGGCCGGATTGCTGCTGGCAGTAAATATTGTTTGCATCAATCTGGCGGCCAAACTGGTGTTCTATTTCAAAGGGGTGCGGCCCCGGGAATGGTACGAACAGCAGAAAGCCCGCCGGGCCATGCGGTTTTATATTATTTTCTGGGTCATCACGCTTGGCATTCTGGCGGCCACAATCCTGAACCGCTCGGTAACGGATCTGACGTCCCCGTAACCCGACGGCAACAGAATTGAGCCAACCTATTCACAATTCACTTTAGGCGCCCCGAAACGGCCAGACCACAGGCGTAATAAACCCCCGGTGAACTTCCCGATAGCTTTGCCCCCAGGTTTCACCCTGACAGTCTTCCGGCAAGAGGGCCGCCACCAGAAGCGGACTTTTGGTAAGGCAAAAATGTTTTTCCAGACGGCGGAAGAGATCATCAGGGGTTAGAATATCCACCTCTCTGGCGCTTCGGCCGGTAGAAAGCCAGTGCGGTTTTTTCAGAATGGTCCAGTATTCGGCGGTATGGAGAATTTCCTGTGCCCGATCCAGCGGACACCACCAGCCCTTAAGATGCGCCGGGTCGATCACGTCAGGCCAGGAAAATGCGGCCCGGCTCCAGCGATCATAAGGGTAAAACAACATACCCTTGACCAGGTGACAGGGCACCACCTCCCCATATCCCAGTTGGGCGAGACAATCTTTTCCAGCCAATGTCTGTGAAAGTTTCAGCTGTTTCTGGAACATCTTGTCCAGTTTCAGCGACAGCCGGTCGTGACAGTTGGGGCCGAACCAGTTTTCCGCCCGGGAAAGATCTCCGCTGCCCAGATAAAATTTTATGGCCACTTCCAGATGGCAGGCCAGGTCGTGGCGGCGAAACAGGAAATCGAATTCGCCAATGGTGTTTCTGCCGTCGCTGACCTGAACATTGCGGACCAGGTCTGAAATCTGCCGGTCTCCTGTCAACGCAAAGGCCAACAGGTTTTCAAAATACTGCCCCAGAAGAGGACGGGCGTGAGCGGGGATAAACGACACAAGATCATCTGCGCCTGCCGCATTTAGCGGACGCCAGGTGACCTGGTAACAGCCGCGCACCAGATCGGGGCACTCCATCAACCATTGATAGTCCCAGGCCAGAAACGATTTTTTGATCATGGCGGCCATTTTTATCCTCTTCACATAAAAGACTCTTCTTCACAGAACATTAGCTGTAGAATAGCCTCAGTCCGGCGGCAAGGCGGACACAACATAACATCACACCATAACACACCAAAAATATAAGGAGAAAAATCCATGGATCTGATCGGGTTTTTGCTGATTGGCATACTTGCCGGGTTTCTGGCCGGAAAAATCATGAAAGGCGGAGGGTTCGGCCTGTTGGGTAATCTGATACTGGGCATTGTCGGCGCGTTTCTGGGCGGCGGTGTTTTGGGGCTTCTGGGGATAAGTTTCGGCGGAATGATCGGCAGTCTGGTAACCGCCGTGATTGGAGCCGTGCTGCTGCTGTGGGTCGTTGGCATGGTCAAAAAAGCCTGACATAGATCCAGGCGATACTGTAAAACCAGTAAGAGGAAAAAGAAGGGGGCTCCCCTTCTTTTTTTGAGCGTTTTTCTTGTCTGGCGACACAGCTGCCGTATAGAGTGAACGCTATTGAATGAATTGTGATGAAGAGAAAAACAGGGGAGTATCCATGGACTATCGACGTCTCGGCTGCACTGACCTAAACGTTTCTCAGGTCTGTCTTGGCACCATGACCTGGGGAGAACAGAACAGCGAGGACGACGCTTTCGCGCAACTGGATTACGCCCTGGATCAAGGAGTCAATTTCATTGATACAGCAGAACTGTATCCGGTGCCGCGGCGGGGCGACACCCAGGGACGCACGGAAACCTATATCGGCAACTGGCTGTCCCGGAGGGGCGGACGTGACCGCCTCATTCTCGCCACCAAGGTCACGGGTCGTTCCCAGGACGCCTGGTTTCGTCCCTTTGCCAACATGACAAGGCTCAACCGGGAACAGATCACCTATGCCCTGGAACAAAGCCTGCGCCGCCTAAAAACCGATTATGTGGATCTGTATCAGCTGCACTGGCCGGACCGGCCGCTGAATTTGTTCGGCGACTCCAAAGGATATCACCACATCCCGGAGAAAGATGTGGTGCCCCTTGAAGAAACGCTGGCCGTATTGGACGATCTGGTCCGCGAAGGCAAGATCCGATATGTGGGACTCTCCAATGAAACCCCGTGGGGGGTGATGTCATGCCTGCATCATGCAGAAGTCCGTGGCCTGCCGCGCGTACATTCCGTCCAGAACGCCTATAATCTGCTCAATCGGCTGTATGAACAGGGCCTGGCCGAAATTTCCCTGCGCGAAGAGGTCTCTTGCCTGCCCTATTCCCCGCTGGGTGGCGGGTGTTTGAGCGGTAAATATCTAGACGGTGCCCTGCCCCAGGGCAGCCGGCGGCAGTTGTTCCCGGACTTTACCAGCCGTTATCAGAAGGAAAATGTGGATGAGGCCATCAGGGCCTATCGGGACCTGGCCGCCCAACATGGCCTGAGCCTGGTGCAACTGGCCCTGAAATTCGTTGACAGCCGCCCCTTCGTAGCCGCCAGCATTATCGGCGCCACCACGCTGGATCAGCTCCGCGAAGACATTGCCGCCTTCAGAACCAAATGGACCGATGAGCTGGAACAGGGGGTAGAGCACATTCACCGGCGTTATCCCGACCCCGCCCCGTAACTGGGACGGACGGGCCCGTCAATATTCCGCGCCGGCGTCTTCCAGAAGACGGACAATATCCCGACGCCGTTGTTCCCGGGCATGCATCAGCGCCGTGCGTCCCGAATAATCCTCCAGCGTCAGATCAGCCCCGGCCTCGACCATCAAACGAACAATATCCCGGGCATTGGCCCGGATGGCTTTGATCAGCGCCGTCTCCCCGTTCCGGTCCGCCAGATCCACATCCGCCTGGTACTCCAGCAGCAGGCTGGCGGAACGTTTGTCCCGTTGTCGGGCCGCCACCATCAGGGGGGTTTCGCCGGTTTCCCGAAGATCCAGATCGGGGTTGGCGCCGTTTTTCAACAGATATCCGACCAGCGGCGCATCCTTGTTGCTGACCGCGATATAAAGCGGCGTGGTCCCGTCATCCTGATCCCGGGTATTGATATTCACCCCGCGTTGCAGCAATATCTTGATCTGGCGGTAATCCTGCTCCCGGACCGCCTTAAGAAATTCATAAGAGTCGGAAAATGCCAGCGCCGAGGATAATGGCACCGCCACAGTGCCGATGGCCACCAATATCAAAACTTTCATCGCTGTGAACAATTTGTCCGACATTCCTTACTCCAGTTTTTAATCTCTTGTTCCTGATCGCAGAGGCTCTATATTTAGGGGATTCCAACAAAAAAGCAAACGGACCCATGGCAAAAAACTCAAAAGCTTCTTCATCCGCCGCCGCCCGACGCTTCCCCCGCGGCGTGTTTCTGGGATTTGCAGCGCTGGCCGCTGTGGCGGTGCTATTGATCACCTGGCTGGGCGAGGCTCCCCAGAACAGAAGTGCCCGTGAAAATGCAAAAGCCCTGATCGGCGGCCCCTTCACCCTTGTCACCCACAAGGGCGAGACGGTCACCGAACAGACCTACAAAGGCAAATATATGCTGATTTATTTCGGCTACACCTTCTGCCCGGATGTCTGCCCCACCGAACTTCAGGCCATGACCTCGGCGTTGGACCTGGTGCCGGAAGACGTGCGCCAAAAAATCGCCCCGCTGTTCATCACCGTGGATCCCGAACGGGACACAGTGGAGATCATGGCCCAGTATGTCCCCCTGTTTCATGAGGCGTTGACCGGTCTGACCGGCAGCCGGGAACAGGTTGATGCCGTGGAAAAGGCCTATCGGGTCTATGCGGTCAAAACCGAAGAAACCGATGCCTCAGAGTATCTGGTGGATCATACATCACTGATTTATCTGATGGATAAAAACGGCGACTATCTCAGCCATTTCAGTTATGGCACCCCGGCGGACCAGATTGCCGCCAGACTTGCCAAACTGGTCAGGTAAAGGACCGACCAGATGGGAAATATCGCCGTCACGCCTTTCTGGAAAACCACCCCCCTCGAAAAGATGACCCGCGAGGAATGGGAATCGCTCTGTGACGGCTGCGGACAATGCTGCCTGCATAAACTCCAGGACGAGGATACGGACGAAATCGCCTATACCAATGTGGCCTGCCGGCTTCTGGACCTGCATAGCTGCCGCTGCCGCAACTACGATATACGCAAACTTCTGGTACCGGATTGCGTGGTGCTTAGTCCCGATCAGGTGGCGGCATTTTCCTGGTTGCCGACCACCTGTGCCTATCGGCTGATTGCGGAAGGCCGGGACCTGTATCCCTGGCACCCACTCATTTCCGGGAACCCGGACAGCGTGCATGAGGCCGGCATCTCCGTACGCGGCAAGGCGATTTCCGAACGGGACGCCGGCGAGCTGGAAGACCATGTGGTCGAGAAACCTTTGACGGCGGGAGAAGTCTCATAATCCGCCGACGCAAGACCCTTGACACCACAGCAGGGCATCTGTCCGATCCACAGGTGCCGCTGATGGTTCGCCGCCATCCCCGCGCCCGGCGCATGAAATTGCGTTTCGATCCCCACCAGGCGGTCGCGATCGTCACGGTACCGTCGCACCTGCCGGCAGACAGCGCCCATGACCTCGCCCATGCTTTCGCCCGCGAACACCGTGCCTGGCTCAGGGCGGAAATGGCCCGTTATCCCGCCGAAAACCTGGTCCGCCCCGGCGGCTTTATCGCCTTTCGGGGTCATGACCACAAACTGCTGCACCGGGCCGACCTGCCGGGCGGGGTTAACCACTCAGAGGGCAGAATTCATGTGGGCGGACCGATCCACGGGTTTGAAAAACGTTTGGAACTTTGGCTCAGGAAAGAAGCGCGGCACAGTCTGGAAGCACAGGCCCGCAGCCACGCGGAACGGTTGGAGGTAAGGTTTCGGCGGTTGCGTATTACCGACACCAAAAGCCGTTGGGGAAGCTGTTCCGGACGGGGGGTATTGTCCTTTTCCTGGCGGTTGGTGATGGCGCCGGAGCGGGTGCTGGATTATGTGGCCGCTCATGAGGTGGCGCATCTGAAAGAAATGAACCACAGTGCCGCATTCTGGGCACTGGTGGACAGGCTTGTCCCCCATGCCAAAACTTCCCGCGCCTGGCTTAGGCAGCATGGTCCCGCTCTTATGGCGTTGCGGTTTGATCCCCACCCCAATTGCCCCCCCTTGCAGAGTCCGGATTAGGTCTAACCGTCTGAGTCTATCGGGGCCAGAAGAATCAGTGTTTCACTGATCATCACCGGCCGTTCCTGCCCCTGTCGTTCCATCACCATCCCGAAATGCCCCAGAAGGGTTCCGTCCCGCCGTTTTTCCAGCTTGTCCAGGCTCATCCGCCCCCGTACCAGTGACCCCACGGGCACAGGCGAGGTAAAGCGTACCTTGTTGACCCCGTAATTCAGCCCATAGCGCAGGCCGGAAATCTCGATGATTTCTTCAAAAAACTGGGGTACCAGAGACAGGATCAGATAGCCATGCGCAATGGTCTTGCCCCCCGGCATTTCGGTTCTGGCCCGTTCCACATCCACATGAATCCACTGAAAGTCCCCGGTCGCCTCGGCAAATTTGTTGATCCGGCTCTGGTTGATTTCCATCCAGCTAGACACCCCCAGCTCCCGGCCCACATAATTTTCAATATTCGCCATATCCACTTTCAAAGCACACATTATCCTGTTCCTGTCGGTTAGGGGCTAAGTTATCAACGTGACTTGAGCCGATTTCATCATAATTCACTCTTGTCGGGCGGCGGCCCGTCCGGTGACGGTTTGTTTCGGGGCCGCACATCAGGAGTGGTCAACGTTGCATCATTACGCCCCAGACTAACCCGGATCATGAAATTTTTCCAGATCCGCGCCGGGGTGCCGCCGCCGGTGACGCCGGCGGTGGGCGTCGCCTGATCATTGCCCACCCAGATGCCGTTGATCATATTTTTGGCATATCCAACAAACAGCGCATCCTTGTAATCCTGGGTCGTCCCTGTTTTCCCCGCCACGGGAAAACCCAGCCGGGCGGCACGGGCGGTGCCGTTTTCCACCACGCGGGACAGCATCTGCTGCATGGTGGCGGCCACCTCTTCCGATAAGAGCCGCCGGGGCGGGCCCGGCATATGGCGATACAGGATCTGGCCGGTACTGTTCTGAATTTCCACAATGCCATAAGGATTGACCTCATAACCGCCATTACCCACCACCGCATAGGCGGCGGTCAGCTCCAACAGCGATACTTCGGAGGTTCCCAGCGCCAGACTTGGCTCCTCCACCAGCGGCGAGCTCAAGCCAAGCCGGCGCGCCATGGCGGCCACGGTACGGCGATTGACCTTTTCCGCCAGTTTGACGGCCACCGTATTGATGGACTGCTCAAACGCTTCTGCCAAGGTGACCTCGCCCCGGTACGTGCCCGAATAGTTTTTCGGCTCCCAGCCGCCAAGACTGACCGGACTGTCCCGCAATACAGTTTCGGGGCCAAAGCCCCGTTCCAGCGCCGCCAGATAGACAAACAGCTTGAACGCGCTGCCCGGCTGGCGGCGGGCCTGGGTCACGCGGTTAAACTGGCTTTCGGCATAATCACGCCCCCCCACCATGGCGCGGATGGCCCCGTCCATATCCATGGACACTAGCGCCGCCTGCTCCGCTTTCAGCACTGGCCCGTCCCGGTCCATAACCTGTTGCAAAGCACCAGTGGCCATGGCCTGAATTTCGGAAACCAGTGTGGTATAGACCACAATCGGCTCCTCCACCGGTCCGATCAGATCGGGCAGCTGTTCCACCACCCAGTCGGTGAAATAGCGCACATTGTTGCTCACCACCTGCTCCGCCAGCGTCACATTGGCTTTTTTGGCAGCGGCGGCCGTCGCCGGTTGAATAAAACCGGCCTCCACCATGTTATCCAGAACTTCTTCGGTGCGCCGATAGGCCCGCTCCACATCCCTGAGCGGCGAATAAAGCGCCGGCCCTTTCAGCATCCCCACCAGCATGGCCGCCTCGGTCAGGGTCAGGTTCCGCCCGTCATGGCCAAAGATGGTTCGCGCCGCCGCATCCAGCCCGTAAGCGCCACCGCCGTAATAGACCCGGTTGATATACAGGGTCATGATTTCCTGTTTGGAAAAATTCATTTCCAACCAGAAAGACAACATCATTTCCTGGACTTTACGTTTTACGGTCCGCTCAGGGGACAGAAACAGATTTTTGGCCAGCTGCTGGGTAATGGTGCTGCCGCCTTCCACCACATCGCCGCGCTGAATATTACGTACCAGCGCCCGCGCCACCCCGCGCAGATCCAATCCCGCGTGACTGAAAAACCGCCGGTCTTCCGTCGCGATCAGGGCCTGAATGTAGGAGATGGGCACCTCGTCATATTCCAGCCATTCCCCATAGACGTCGCCATAACTGGCCAGGCGTTCGCCCTGACGGTCCATCACCATGATCGTGGCGCGCCCGGGTTTCTGGGTTATTTTTGAAATATCAGGAAGGTCAAGGGCAAAATAAATAACCACAGGCACCATGATCACCAGCGCCCAGATGAAAAGCGCAGACAGGATATAAAGGGTCTTTGCAAATCGCCCCCGGGGCAGGGCTTGCCGATCCCGGGGCGCACGCTGCGCCTTACGGGACGCGCTGTGTTTCTGTTTGCCTGTTCGGCCCTTTTGCGAAGGGGAAGACTGTCGTGCCATTACGGTTCCGTTATTATTCGCCCCAAATTTCTTGGCCCATAAAATAGGTGAAGCTTTCCTGGGGGACAACCGGCAAATCATCGAAAATCACTGTGATTTTCCAGCCAGCCTACTTTTTTACTTTTTTTGTATTCGAATGTCTTGATATTAGGGATTTCTGAAATACATATTATTTTCGTAAATATGCATTGAAAACACGAATTTATTTCATGGAATTAACTCCATGGTTGAGTATATTTTACCGCTAACTCGACATTTGCTGGCCGGAAACAGCAAAAAACTTGAGACCTTTATGGCAGAGCGGGGATTTGCCCGGGTGCAGGTGGTCCCGTCTCCGCTTCATACCCTGTTGCCCTGTGCCAAACTGCGCTATACCTACCATTATTGGGAAACACTGCGAAGCCACGAAACCCTGCCTTCCCGGAAACAGATTGATCCGCGTCGTCTCGGCATCGCTTTGGGAAATATTTGTCTATTGGAAGCGGTCAATCTGGGGCGGGACATGAAATACCGGCTTTATGGCAGCAACATTGCCTATCATGCCGGTCATGATCTGCAGGGGATGACACTGAGGGAAATTCCCCGGCACTTTCCACGCAAAGATTTTTCCGATCTTCCGTTTCATCTGGCTCTCTTTCAGGCCTGCCTGATTGAAAAGAGGCCCTATTTCAGCGAATATATGACCACCTCTGCCCAACGGCGAACCCCCAGAATCTGGAGCCGTCTCAGCCTTCCTCTGACCAATAACCGCGGCGAGGTGACAATGATATTGCATTGCATCAGTCCACGACCCACCGAACAGCCCGCCGCCCGGGTCCCGTCCGATATGAAAATGGTTGTCTGATCTTCGTGTCTGCAACATCAAGTCGGCCCAAACTCCACGCAGCACTTCACTTTGGACCATAAAATGGGGTGCGCCCCTTGCCCCACCGTCATTGCGCGGTGCGGGAGAAACGAAGCAAGCCATGTTTCTCTGCCCCATAAGGCCGACCGCTTGCCTCCTTTAACGCGGGCAGCATAACCCCTTGACAAAAGTTTCATATGTAACTATAAAGTTTCAATTGAAACTTTTATCCCGAGAGGACAAAGCCATGAAAATCGAACAAATTCATCATGTAGCCTATCGCTGCAAGGACGCTAAAGAAACCGTTGAATGGTACCAGAAACATCTGAATATGGATTTTCTGCTAGCCATTTCCGAAGATCACGTGCCCTCCACCAAGGAGCCGGACCCTTATATGCATGTTTTCCTGGATGCCGGAAACGGGAATATCCTGGCCTTTTTTGAGTTGCCCAACTCGCCAGAAATGGACCGGGACCGAAACACACCGGAATGGGTGCAGCATATCGCCTTCCGGGTCAAAGATATGGATACTCTGCTTCAAGCCAAAAAAGATCTGGAAGACGCCGGTATCGAGGTCATAGGGCCAACCAATCACGAAATCATCCAGTCCATCTATTTTTTCGATCCCAATGGCCATCGCATTGAACTGACCACCGTGACCGCCACGGAGGAAATGCTTCAGGAGCTCAAGCGGCTGGGTCCGGAGATGCTGGAAGAATGGTCCCGCACACGCAAGGCCGTCAAACACGCCGCTTGGCTTCATGAAAAGGAATTCCGGAAGCCCTGAGCAGACTTTCACGGGAAGAACTCTCTCTGAAGAGAGGCTTTGTTAAGCTTCTCCGAATAGGAGAACGCAGCCCTTTTATGGGGCATCGGCGTCCTTGCCTGCTGGAGTGAATTGTGAAGAGGTTGGCTCAATTCACTCTAAGCACCATCCCCCCATAACCCCCGTGGATCGCCAGATCATAAATGATAAATGGCGGCGTAGCCGATGCGACAATCCATAGGGCTTCATCCCGCCTGGCTATTTCGTCATGCCGGACACGCGTAAGCGCGATCCGGTATCCACCGAACCTTTGGTGAGGGCCTCTGGGTGGGAGCCTCTGGGTGGGGTCTTCTGAGTAGTGAGCTGCGTAATGTTCCACCCAGCCCGACACCCTGATCAATATGACTGGCATCACTTCCTTGCGGAAAAGCTTCCCTTTCTTCCCAAATATGATAAACCAGATATAACAGAAACAAACGTATGATTTCTTGCCAAGGAGAGTGCCATGTCTGCTGATCTTTCATCTTCCACCCCCCCTTCTTTTGAATTTTCAGGCGATTTTTCAGTCCGGGTGGCCATTGTCACCGGTGCGGGTGGCGGGCTGGGCCGCTGTCATGCTTTGGCCTTTGCCGAACGCGGCGCGGCGGTTGTGATCAACGATCTGGGCGGCGATGTGCATGGGCAGGGCGCCTCTGAAAGCGCCGCGCAAAAAGTGGTGCGCGAGATCACCGACAAAGGCGGTAAGGCCATCGCCCATGGCGGCAACGTCACCAAATTCGCCGAGATGCAGGATATGGTGGAGGCGGCCTGTAAGGCCTTTGGCCGGGTAGACATTCTGGTCAACAATGCGGGCATCTTGCGGGACAAAACCTTCGCCAAGATGGACCTTGAGGATTTCCGGGCGGTGGTGGATGTGCATCTGATGGGCTCTGCCAATGCCACCAAGGCCGTCTTTCCCGTCATGCAGGACCAGAATTATGGCCGCATCGTCATGACCTCCTCGTCATCCGGCCTGTATGGCAATTTCGGGCAAAGCAATTATGGCGCCGCCAAGCTGGGGCTTGCCGGGTTGATGAATACGCTGAAACTGGAAGGCGCCAAATACGGCATCAAAGTCAATGCAGTGGTCCCCGTGGCCGCCACCCGCATGACGGAAAATATCATCCCGGCGGAGATGCTGGACCTGCTCAAGCCGGAACTGGTCTCGCCGGCGGTCCTGTTTCTCGCTGCCGAAGAAGCGCCGACGGGGGCGATTATATCGGCCGGGGCCGGAACATTTGCCCGCGCCGCAGTGGTGGAAACGGACGGGGTTTATCTGGGCGAACAGCCCACCCCGGAACAGATTGCGCAACATTGGGCAGAAATCTCCGATCTGGCGCGCGCCAAACCCTATGATCAGGGCAGCGCCCACACCCAGAAAGTGGTCTCCCTCGCCTTTCAGGGCAAAAATCGCTGAAGCTGCTCCAGGATAGCGGCCCGTACGCCGGCCTGATTGTATAGGGCGCCCGATATTCGGATGTCGGGCGCAGCATATGTGCGCCGGAACCGTTCGACCGTTTTTGCCGCGCAGTCCAGCAGACGGCCTGAAAACAGGAAATAGGGACATACCGCCACCTGCGAAATACCGTCCCGGACCGCTTCTTCCAGGACCTCCTCCAGACCCGGGGGCTTGTCGCCACTGAAAGCCAGGCGGGTGCTCGCATAACCGAAATGGTGATCCAGTGCGCCCAGCACGTCCTGTGCGCGTGCCGCAATGGCGGGGTTGGAAGCCCCCTTAACCAGCAGGACCAGCCGGTCGGCCTGATCCGCCGCAACGGCGACCAACGCATTCCGGGCGGCGTCGATCAGTTTTTCGCTTTTGCCGATTTCAACACCATACTGAATATGCATGGCCGGATGTTGTTGCTGGTAATGAGCCAACCGCCCGGGAATATCCTCCGCCACATGCAGGGCCGGAAACAGCATGACCGGCACGGCCAGAATTCGGTAAAGACCCCGGTCAATCAGCCGTTCCAGACACTGTTCCAGCGACGGCTCTGCCAGTTCCAAATACCCTGCTTCCACCGGCAAATCCGGTCGCTCCCCCCGTATCTGCGCCGCCAGCGCGTCAAACTCAGCCGCCGCCCGCACCGAGCGGCTGCCATGAGAAATCAAAAGAAGGCCCGTTTGTGCTGTCATTCTCCTAGGATACGCCAGTCCGCGCCTACGGTCATCTGGAATCAGAGTTTTTTGGCAGAATCAGGGTTTTTTGGGTGGTGCCTTGCGATAAGTGACGGGAGTCCTGGAAAATTTAATCGGATTGGCAACAGTGGGGATGCAGGTGCCGTCCTCGCGCATAAGCTCCCTAAGCAGGCCACGATGTTTCACCTGCGGGTCCTCAAATACCTGATCCAGCCGGTTCACCGGTCCACATGGCACATTGATGTCTTCCAGCGCGGCAATCCAGTCCGCCGTGGTCTTCTCACGCAGAACCTCCCCAATCAGCGGGATCAGCAGGTCACGGTGCCGGACCCGGGCGGCGTTGGTTTTAAAACGCGAATCCGCTGCCCAGTCGTCCCGGCCGATGAGCGCCGCAAAGCGGGCAAACTGTCCGTCATTGCCCACCGCCAGAATCAGATGCCCGTCTTTGGTGGCAAACGCCTCATAGGGCACGATGTTGGGATGAGCATTGCCCAAAAGCCCCGGCGGCGTGCCCCCGATCAGGTAATTCATGTTCTGGTTGGCCAGCATGGCCACCTGACAATCCAGCAGCGCCAGATCAATATGCTGTCCTTCGCCGGTGCGTTCCTTATGATTGAGCGCCGCCACAATGGCCACGCTGGCATACATGCCGGTCATCAGATCGGCAATCGCCACCCCCACCTTCTGCGGACCGCTCTCAGGACTGCCGGTAAGGCTCATCAACCCGCCCATACCCTGGATCAGAAAATCATATCCCGGCCGTGCCGCATAGGGGCCGCTCTGGCCAAAACCGGTGATAGAACAATAAATCAGTCCGGGATTAATCTGTTTCAGGCTGTCATAATCCAGACCGTATTTTTTCAGGCCGCCAACCTTAAAATTTTCCACCACAACATCGCTTTCGCGCACCAAGTCACGCACCTGCGCCTGACCCTCAGCGGTGGTGAAATCAATGGCCCGGCTGTCCTTGTTGCGATTGGCGCACAGAAAATAAGCCGCATCCCCCGGCGTGCCATCGGCGTTTTCGAGAAAGGGCGGCCCCCAGCCACGCGTATCATCGCCCCCCGGATGACGGGCCGAGGCGGGCTGTTCGATCTTGATCACTTCTGCCCCCAGATCCCCCAGCATCTGCGTCGCCCACGGCCCCGCCAGAACCCGGCTTAAATCCACAACTCGAACATGCGATAGCGGCCCATTCATCATTCCATCCTCATTTTTCAACGCGTCTTTTTTCACCATTTCCGCCCAACAGATCCACATAAGACCCAAAAAACCGCAGGCCGGTCCGGCCTGCGGCATTGGGATTTCATTTCATCGGCCTTTGGCCTCAGTCTTCGGCGCCGAATTTGATGCCCTGGGCCAGCGGCAACTCCGTGGAATAATTCAGCGTGCTGGTCATGCGGCGCATATACCCTTTCCAGGCATCAGAGCCGCTTTCCCGGCCGCCGCCGGTTTCTTTCTCTCCGCCAAAGGCCCCGCCGATTTCCGCACCGCTAGTGCCGATATTCACATTGGCGATACCACAATCGCTGCCCACCTCGCTGGTGAACAGCTCCGCTTCGCGCACATCGCGGGTGAAGATCGCCGAACTCAGGCCCTGTGGCACCGCATTCTGCCGCGCGATGGCATCTTCCAGATCACGGTATTTGAAAATATACAGGATCGGAGCGAAAGTTTCTTCGGTTACATTGTCCACGCTGTCCGGCATTTCCACAATGGCCGGATGGACGTAATAGGCGTCGGGATACTGGTCTTCCAGCGCCCGGCCACCGCCGAACACCTCGCCGCCCTTCTCCCGGGCTTTTGCCAGCGCGTTTTGCATGGCCTCGAAGGCCGCCTTGTCAATCAGGGGTCCCACAAGTGTCTTTTCGTCCAAGGGGCTGCCGATGGAAAGACCCTCATAGGCTTGTTTCAGCCGGGGCACCATGCTGTCATAGACGCTTTCGTGCAGGAACAGACGCCGGGTCGTGGTGCAACGCTGGCCACAGGTGCCGACTGCACCGAACAGGATGCCCTGAAACGCCAGATCCAGATCCGCGTTCGGGGTTACGATCACGGCATTATTTCCCCCCAGTTCCAGAATGGACTTGCCGAAACGGGCGGCCACTTTCTGGCCCACCTCGCGGCCCATGCGGCAGCTTCCCGTCGCGCTGATCAGCGGAACGCGGGTATCCGTCACCAGTTCCTCGCCAATGTCCCGGTCCCCAATGATGATCTGGCTCAAATGCTCCGGAGCTTCGCCAAACCGGGCGCAGGCTTCCAGAAACAGTTTCTGGGTGGCCAGAGCCGTGAGCGGGGTTTTTTCTGACGGTTTCCAGATCACACTGTCCCCGCAGACCACGGCGAGCGCCGCATTCCAGGCCCAAACGGCCACGGGGAAGTTAAAGGCGCTGATGATGCCCACCGGCCCCAATGGCTGCCAGTATTCGCGCATCTTGTGACCGGGCCGTTCGGAGGCGATGGTGAGACCGTAAAGCTGGCGGCTGAGGCCCACGGCGAAATCGCAAATGTCGATCATTTCCTGTACTTCGCCGTAACCTTCCTGCAGGATCTTGCCGCATTCCAGGCTGACAAGGGCCCCAAGATCCTCTTTTTTCTCTCTCAAAAGATTGCCGAACAGGCGGACCAGTTCCCCCCGTTTCGGGGCCGGCACCGACCGCCAGGCCTTGAAGGCGTGCACGCTGTTACGGATTTTCCGATCCACATCTTCCACCGTATCCATATGCACATGGGCAATTTCGGCCCCGTCCACGGGACTGGTGACCTTGAGTTTGCCGCCTTTGACATCGGCATCGCTGAGGTTCAGACTGTCAAAAATTTTCTGTTTATCCATCATATATCCCCGTTGTAAAACGTTATGGTCAGGTTACTGAAATGCCGTCTTTGACAAGAGGCGTCATTTTGGCTGCCGGGCCTGGCGGCGAATCTCCTCCAGAGTCGCAGCGGGGGTGAGCGCCTGCGGGTCCACCCGGACCTCCAGCAGCGTGGTTTTGCCCGCTGTGAGCGCCGCTTCGAAAGCGGGTGCGAAATCCTCTGTTTTTTCCACCACCACCCCATTCAGGCCATAAGCCCGCGCAAGGGCGGCAAAATCCGGGTTGCTGAGGTCCGTGCCGATCACCCGGGCCGGATAACTGCGTTCCTGATGCATGCGGATTGTACCATACATGCCATTATTAAACAGCAGGATGATCACCGGCAAATCGTGATGGGCAGCGGTGGCCAGTTCCTGCCCCGTCATCATGAAATCCCCGTCCCCAGTAAAACAGACCACCGGCCGGTCGGGCGCCGCCACCTTCGCCGCCAGCGCCGCCGGCAGGCCATAACCCATGGCCCCACTGGTGGGAGCAAGCTGGCTTTTGAAGCGGGAATACCGGAAAAACCGGTGCAGCCAGATGGAAAAATTGCCCGCGCCATTGGTGAGAATGGCATCTCTGGGCATTTCGGCATTCAGATACTGATAAACCTGTCCCAGATCCACCCCGCCCGGCGAGGCCGGCGGCGTGCTCCAGTGGTCATAATCGCGCCGCGCCGCCTGCACTTCTTCCCGCCATAGGGGATTATCCACCGAGGGCAGATCCCTGAGGGCCCGCGCCAGTTCCGGCAGGGATCCCGAGAGGCTCAAATACGGGCAATAGACATGGCCACTTTCTTCCGGGGCCGTGTGCATCATAATCAGCTTCTGCTTTGGAAAGGGAACATCAAACAGCGTATAACCACTGCTGGTCATCTCCCCCAGACGCGGCCCGATGCTGAGCACAAGGTCGGCCTCCCTGATCCGCCTGGCCAGCTTCGGATTGATGCCGATGCCCACATCCCCGATATAATGCGGATGCGTGTTGTCAAACAGATCCTGACACCGGAAGGCGCAGGCCACAGGCAAATGATTGTTTTCCGCAAAGATCCGGATGTCCGTGACCGCTTCCGCTGTCCAACCACTGCCGCCCAGCAGCAGCAGCGGGCGTTCGGCCTGGATCAGCGCCTTCTGCACCTCAGCGAGGCTTTCAGCCGCCGGCGCAATCCGTGGCGGGCAGGCGGGGCGCAACTCCTGCGGGTTGACCGGCTCCACCAGCATATCTTCGGGCAGGGCGAGAACCACCGGGCCGGGCCGGCCGGACAGGGCCGTATGAAAGGCCCGGTTGACATATTCGGGAATCCGGCGGGCATCGCGAATCTCGGCCACCCATTTACACAGGGGCCCAAACATCTGGGTATAATCCACTTCCTGAAAGGCTTCCCGGTCCGCCTGATCGCGGGCCACCTGGCCGATAAACAGGATCATCGGCGTGGAATCCTGAAACGCCGTATGAACCCCGATGCTGGCATTGGTGGCCCCCGGGCCACGGGTCACAAAACAAATCCCCGGCTGGCCACTCAGCTTGCCATAGGCTTCCGCCATATTGGCCGCGCCGCCTTCCTGCCGGCAGGTGATCAGATCCAGCCGGTCCCGCACGTCATACAACGCATCAAGCACCGACAGATAACTTTCTCCCGGCACACAAAAGGCGTGCCTCACGCCATTCACCAGAAGACATTCGACCAGAGAACGGGCCGCGGTCATCCTTTCTGTCATGCTGTCACCTTCAAATTTGGCATCTTCAAAACCGAACCTCAGCCAGCGCCTTTCCAGCACCGTAAATTCTTTGGATTAAGACGGCAATATCTACAAAAGTCAAGAAATAACGAACAAATAGTTCTTAATATGAACAATAATTAGTTATTATAGATAATTCGATACTTTCCTGCCGGCGTCCTGCTATTTCTCCGCCTATTTCCCAATACGGCGGTCGAACTTGGGCGACAGGATGATGTGAGTCTCGGTTTTAATAATACCGGGCAACAGGGCGATACTGGTCAACACATCATCCAGTTCGGCATGGGTGGTGGTGCGCACCAGGGCAATAAAATCATAGGCCCCTGCCACTGTGCTCAGACACTCCACGCTAGGCATATCATAAAGCGCCTGTTCGATTTCCGCAGTTTTTTTGGGGTCGCGGGTGATCATCACATAACAGCTGATTTTCGGGACATCCAGTTCGGGCTTCAGGGTGATGGTATAGCTGTCGATGGCCTTTTCTTCCAGTTTTTGTAGCATCATATGAATGGTGGAACGAGCCAGCCCCAGCTTGCGCCCCAGCTCCGCTGCACTCAACCGACTATTCACCTTCAACAGCTCCAAAAGCTTCTTTTCATTGTCCTGAAGATCCATATTTTGCCCTTTTGTTCAATGATTTTGGACGACCGTAACACAAAAATGACGAATGTTCATTATTTTTGCATTCATGGCGGACCGGCGATACAAGCCCTCTCTCTGACAACCCGCCCTTCCGAGCGTTCACAATGGTGGCACAGTCTCACCGTCATGACGAGGCGCGCCAGCAAGACGCAATCCCTAGTGTGGTGAATTTGAAGTTCCTGTTATTGATTATGTCATACGACTTAGGAACTTCAAATTCAGAAACCACACTAGAGTCAAATAATTAACCAGTCT